>FZPS01000185.1_pt17 | contig 13977 bp, 10 predicted proteins | sample 1817821 | NCBI WGS metagenome assembly FZPS01 (sample SAMEA104158645, study PRJEB21678) | metagenome | place: Germany | collected 2015-04-21 | reverse complement strand
TAATTCTACTCCAACAGAATCATAGGTTATACATCCTGTTTCTTCTTGAAAATTAATAAAACTTGCTTTATAGTTACCATCATATATTTCATCTTTAGTTAGTATCATATATTGTTCAAACTCAGGATTTAATCTCTCAACTCCTTTCATAGAAACTAATCTCCATTTGCCTGTTATGCGGTTCATTTTGCTACGCAATGAAAAATCTGGTCCTTCGTCATAAGTTTTTTTGCAAGCACTAATTGTTAAAATTGTACTAACTATGCTAAATGCAAGTAAAATTTTTAAGGTAGGTTTCAAGATTATGTTTTTTAAACTATAATTTTGTCTGATGAATTAGGGGGCTAAATTACGAAAACCTAAAATCTATACCTCAGTCCAAGATTTACTGAATTAAAACAGGTTTTAAAATAATACTTATCGTTTATTATTAGCTCATATGTCTTATTAAATAAAAAACTATAATGCGAATCAAAATTCAAATTTATTGCGACATTGTCATTTATATTGTAAAAAACAGCAACATTTCCATGTATTGGTATTCCAATAACATGATCACTTAGCGGATAAGATTCATATAAACTCTTTGTGTAAAGATACAATAATCCAGTACCTGCCGAAATTCTTAAATTAATTTTATTTTCTGGAAAAAAAGTAATGTAAGGATTTATACTTGTTAGCATTACAAGAATTCTATTATTAGAAATTTGACTATATGCTCGAGAATATGACTGTGATACAGAAATTCCCATTTTGTCTGTCATGTCTATTGCTAAACATAAATTAATATTTTCATAACCAGTATGATTTTTATAAAACCTATATGGAGAAAACAATTTACCAACACTTAGCTCTACACTTAAATTATTGGTTGTTTTTTTATTTGTAGTATTCTGAGAAAATGAAACTAAACTAATTAGTATAAACGTAATTAATATTATAATATTTCGTGTCATTGTTTAATTATTTTTTGTTGATAAATATGTTTTTTAGTTGAATATTTTAGTAAATATATTCCATCTGGTTGCTTTGATAAATCAACCGTTAAGTCTTTGCTACCCATATTTGTCTCTAAGATTAGCTCCCCTAAACAATTATAAATTCTAACAGTTTCATTTTTAGGTTTGGTTTCAAAGCTAAGTGTAAAAATACCATTAGACGGGTTTGGATATATTTTTATCATATTACTATTGCTCACTGTTAAAGTGTTTTCATTAGCTGATTCTGCCATTTTTTCTGTAGAATATTTATAATTATAAAAAATGCCACAGTCGTCAACATTATGAGGTTCTGGACATGGAATTATTTCAGCAATAAAATCTGCATTCCCATCTGTCTCAAAATTTGTTAATACAATTTCGTCGTATGCTTTATATCTTACAACATCTTCACTTGCAATAACTATTGGACTTGGACTACTTAGAATTGTTCCAGCTTCAGGATTAAAAAATTTATTTGCATCCAAAATTTTATCGCTTTGATAAATTATTGCCTGCGAATTACAATCAATCTGTTGTGGATATATGTTCATAATAGCACTTTGATTTTTTTTTAAACCTTTTGGGTTTGTAATCTTATAATAACCATCATAGCTTCCATTCCACCCAAAGTTAAAATGAAATCTATCACCCAAAAGATTATGTTTAAAACCTTCACATATAAAAACATGTCCTTCTATAAAAAATGTTCCTTTATATCCTATATATAAAACAGGTCTTGAAAATGATAATTCAGTATAAATTAAATTTTTCCACTCGTCCAATGAATACTCATCTTTCAACACCATGTAAGCATCATCAAAATTAAATTCATTTTTTAAAGCATCTAATATTTCTGATTCTTCATTACAGCCTGAAGCTTTACAACCAAAATATTTTTTACCTATATCCATATAATTTTGTATTTTATCAGCAATATTTCTTAAAAGATTAGCAATTTCAATTTTATATTCAAGATAGTTTGCATCACTTATGCTTAAAGTATTTGGCATACTATTCCAATTATAAATAGAACAATCAGGATATTCCCAATATTTTAACATTTGCCCTACTGCAACAGCTGGACAACCTGCTAAAGCATGTTCACAAATATTACCATAATAATCTATGGCACTGGGTGCATAATAATTATATGCATAAGCATCTTCTCCGTCATTAGACTTTGACTGCCCCCACTTAGTAGTTATAAAAGGACTGATGTTACTACCCAAACTTTTTTGTGAGTATTTTCCTAAATCATTTGCAATTAAATCGTTCCACAATTGTTCAAAATCCTTATTTTCATCTTCATAAATTTTATGATATTTTGCATTATATACATAATGATCATATAGTTCAAACCAAAATTTTGCATTAGAATTTATTGAGTCGGCATAAGAACCTTCATCTGAAAATGCTAAAATAGGGTCTATGCTTTTATCTGTAGATATAACAACCCAATCTTTATTGTCAAAAACAACAGTTGCATAAGTTTCGACACCTCTAAATATATGTATGTTTTGTTTTTCTATTTTCACATTTTGTTTAGCAATATTTTCTTTTGTTAAAAATTGATAAAAATTTATAGCCACTCTATTAATTTCATCATTTGTTACAGTTTGCGAAAATACAGTAACACTTATTATTAAAAGCAATAATACAATTTGTATTTTTTTCATAATTATTTCTTTTCAATGTAAACACTATCAGTTAAACAAGTAAATATATTGTTGTTATCGTCTGTTATTTTTATTTCAAAAATAAAACTTTGAGAAGAATCTGGGGGTTCTGTGAAAACAATATGCATTGGCGAATAGCCTAATTCTTCACCATAATATGTTTTTTCATTATAAATACGAGCTTTATTCCTGAAAAAATATTTAACATCAGTAATCTCCTGCATTTGGTTTCTATATGGTTTATTTGCCAATATTTCTATATTTTTTATCTTATTCAGAAAATATTTTTGCTCATAAGGTAAAGCACAATAAGGATTTGGATCTTTCGAACAATCTACTGTGCTGTACAATGTATTTTCTTTCACAATGCTTCCTGAAAAGTAAACTTCTACATAATAAGTCTTATGAATCATAGTATCTTCTTTGACATTTCCAGAAATTTCCTCTAAAATGCAATAATTGGTATAAGTAGGAGGTATTCCAAGACCTGACGGCATATCAGGTTCTGGATATTTATTGCACGAAACGAAAATTATTATCAAGGCGAAAAATATTAGTGTTTTTTTCATAATCTATTTAGTTTATATTTTATAAAATATTGCTATTTACAATCTCCTAATTGTAATTTCGATCAAATAAACATTACCAATAGTGCTTATAATCATAGTTTAAAAAAAATTTATTTTTTAACTTCAGCTTCCAAAGCTTTTATTCTTTCTTCTTGCTGTAATATATATAAAGTAAGTTCTTCGATTTTTTCGAGAAGAACTTTATTTATTTCTCCTAAATCAAAACTCCCTTCTTCCATTACTTCTTTCTCACTAGGTATATTCGGTAAATGTTTGTTAATCTTAATAAATTCAGATAATTCATCTAAAGGCATTAGCTTATAGTCATCATTAAAAACATAATCGCAAAAACCTTGTGTCTTAACTTTTATTTTACAAAAATGACCTGTGCCTCTAACATCTATATGTCCCTCGAATCTTGACATTTGAGATCTAAATCTTAAGGTATTTAATTTATAATCTCCAGCCCTTGGACCAAATACCATACTGCCATTATTAGGACCATTAAACCATAATCTAGAATCGCCTCCACCACTACTACCTAGGCTACCTACATTATCAGAAAAAATCCCATAACCTTGTTCTAATCCAATTAAATAATTATAATCTGAAAGATTTCCTTTTATCTCTAATTTTGCTCCTACCTCATCCGTTCCAATACCAACATTACCATTTTCTTTAACTGTAAAGAAATTTTTCATAAAAGTACCTATACTTACATTGCCATTTTGTTGCATTTTAAATCTAAGAGATTTTTTGGTTGTTATACTTAATTCGCCTTCTTCTTGCAATGATATTGTTGCATTATTGTTTGTAGAACGAATAAGTAAACCATCTGCTGAAGTTTTTCCAGAGTTTTTATTGGTTAATAAAAGTGCAGATTCTGAGCTTAATAGCGATATTGGGATACTCAAATTTTTAGGTTGTAACTCAAAATTTGAATGAGCAACATCAGGTTTTACTATGCCAAAAACATCTTCAGAATGTAAATGTAGCAACTTATTTGGTTCATCTGTTCCAATTCCAACCTTGCCACTATTGTAATACAAATTATCGCCTAATTTAGACCAATAATTTATACCCTTTAAACTTACTCCATTACCACCGCTAATTGATAAAAAATCTTCATTTAAACTTAAATCTTGTAATTCATTTGTAGGATCGGCATCAGCATCATCGGCATTTGTAATATAACCCACATCATTAGTAAAACTACTAATTGCTGGTGCTGTACCTTGCAAACTACTCCAGTTACCATCAAATAAAGTAGGCTTATTTATTAAATCATTGTAACTACCACTAAATGCAACGTTATTCAATGCTCTTAGGCTTAAATCTCCGTTTGCATCTATCATCAAAGCCGTGGTTTGAGTTCCAATATTTAAATTCTGAAAACGAATTGCACCATTTACATGCAACAATCGTTGTGGTTCATCTGTACCAATACCAAAGTTACCGTTTGGCATAAGTCGCATTCGCACAATATCATTTGTTATAAATTTAACACTAACATTATCTGTAGTGCCTAGAGCATTTCTATTTTCAGACAACCCCGAATTTCCATCTATTTGCCATTGTGCAGAAACAAAGTTTGGTAAGTAAAATAACAATAAAAAACTTAGTGCCTTTAAATAACTTTTGCTTTTCATAATGTTTTATTTTTAAATTTATATTCTACAAATATAAAACAAAAAAATAAATAAAACAAATAAAAATGCAGAAAAGTTTATTTTTTATAAAGGGATTTTGTAATATTTAATAGTTAAGTACTATTTATTTTTAATTTTTGCTCACAGTTTATTCCTTTTTAAATGTTAATATTCGCCTATTCTGATAAAATATACAAGGATCCATAATACAAACATTATTGTCTATTTTTAATTCTTTATTTGTCAATTTTAAAATTTTCCAACTGTCGCCTATATAGTTCTTTCTCCTTTTTTTGCTTGTTATTAGGCTTGTAATAAACTTCATCTTGAGCGAACATACAACTAGCAGAAAATACTAAGACTAGCATGAATAATATGAATTTTGTTGTTTTCATTCTTAGGTTCTAGTTTGAGATTCAACTTATATCGCTTTGGTTTTATTATACAAAAATTTGATTTTATCTATTTTTTAAATATAAAACAAATCAAAGATTAAAACAAATAAAATTTTAGCAGTTTACTCGCTCGCTCGGAATTAGCTTCGCTGAGCTCGTACTGCGGACTTCAGTTGTAATCCGAGTGAATAAAATTTTGATAATTTCCTATTCTTAGCATTGTAGCACCCATGACGAACAATTAAGCCTTGCCCGCAAGTGCTCTTCAATTAAAAGGTAAAAGTTAATGTTAGAAGCATTTTTTTTCTAAAAATCTAAACTTAGGCACCTTTTTTGTAAATATTTAATTATCTTCGTAAAAAATTAATGATATGAAAAAATTTTTATTCTTACTCTCGTTTGCAATTTTAGCTTCAGGCATTTCGGCTCAAGATGTAAAATCACATAAGCCAATGTCGAAATTTAGCTATAAGATATACACAAAACGTATTTCAAAACCCAGAAAAACTGAAGAAAAAAGACGAATAAAAGCAGTTAAGCTCTTGAGATGGAAACATATTTCATCAAATCAATTGTATAAAGCATCTTTGATAATTCAAGATGAAGGACAAAGACTTGTGTATGTAAAAGAAGCTTATCCAAAAATTACTGATAAATCAAATGCTTTAATGCTTACAAATGCTTTTGAAAAATATCTACACGTGCAATTATTGTGGGAGTTCATTGAAAAAAACAATGAGCAACTTGGAATTGCACCAATGGATTTGGAGAGCTATACAAAGTACTTGAGCTTAAAAGAAAAGAAAAAAGACAAGCAAAGGGACGAAATTGCCAAAAACGAAAATAAAGACAAACCTAAAGATAAAACAGAACCCGTAAAACCACAAGAACCTCAAGTTGTTGAAAAACCCGAAACTCCTGTGCAAACTGATAAAGAAGAAACAAAACCAACAGAACCAAGCTCTACAAATTCCATTGTTTATCCAAAAGCTGAAGGCTATACAGGTAGCAAAGGTTGCGAATCTTGTTTAAACGAACAACAGTTTTTAGCTTTTAAAAATGCACTATCCAGATATGAAACTGATGAAGAAAAAACAAAAATATGTATGGAATATGTTTATACATATTGCTTCTCTACCGCTCAAGTTATGCAATTAGCAGAATTGATTAAAAACGAAAAAATGAGATTTGTATTTCTAAAAACTGCTTACGAAAAAGTTTACGACAGAGACAACTACTTGCATGTCAAACAATTACTAATAACACAATCTTATATACATGAAATTAACTCAATTTACCAAGTGCCAAAACCTGAAAAACCTTATGCTGTTGGCATTCCTGCTCCTTGCACATTGAGTGATAACGATTACGAAAAAATTAAATCTGATGTTAGAAAAGAAATGAGTTCTACTCAAAAACTTGAAAAAGCAAAAAATCTAATTCCGCAATATGAATGTATTTCAGCACAACAAGTTAAGTCTATGCTAAATTTATTTTCTTTAGAAAACGACAAGTTAGATTTTGCAAAATTTGCATATAAATATTGCAACGACAGAGATAATTATTCTGTTGTTTCAAGTTTTTTTACTTCAATAAATTCTAGAAATTCTTTAAACGAGTATATCAAATCATATAAAGATTAATTTAATGAAAAAAATAGTTGTTCTTTCTGGTGCTGGAATTAGTAAAGAAAGCGGTATTCCTACTTTTAGAGATTCTGACGGTTTGTGGAACAAATATAGATTTGAAGAAATAGCATCACCAGAAGCATGGAAAGCAAATCCACAACTTGTTTTAGACTTTTACAACTTTAGACGTAAGGTAGTTCTTGATTCCAAACCAAATAAAGCACATTTGACTTTAAAAGAATTGGATAAAAATTTTGATGTAAAAATAATAACTCAAAATGTTGATGATTTGCATGAACGTGCAGGTTCTACAAATGTCTTACATTTACATGGCGAAATTCGCAAAGCCAGAAGCACTAAAGATGAAAATATTATTGTTGATATTCAAGGAAGCGAATTAAATCTTGGCGATTTATGTCCTTTGGGTTCTCAACTTAGACCGCATATAGTTTGGTTTGGTGAGGCTGTGCCAAATATTTCTCACGCAATTGATATTGTAAAAACTGCTGATATTTTTTTAGTAATTGGAACAGGACTTACAGTTTACCCCGCGGCAGGACTTATAAATTATTTACCTAAAAAATCTCAAAATTTCATAATTGACCCAAGCGATGATTTTTATGGAATTAATAATTTTAAACATATTCAAAAATCGGCTGTAAACGGTATTGATGAATTTGTGCAAGCAATTAAAACTTTTTAGAAATATTCGTTATGGAATAACAGATTTTCAATTAATTTTAATTTTTTATTACTAAACCAAAACAAATTTGTAACTTTAAACCCAAATTAATTTTACTTAGTTTTAAATAGTTTTTACAACAAATTGGCAAGAATTATTACATTTACAACTGATTGGTCGAGTAGCGATTACTACATTGGTGCTGTAAAAGCTGCGATAATTTCGAAATGTAGCGATGTTAGCTTTATTGATATTAGCCATAATATTGAGCATTTCTCGGTTTTTCAGGCTGGCTTTGTTTTAAAATCTGTTTATAAAAATTTTCCTGAGGGCAGCATTCATATTATTGGAGTTGACAGCGAACCCGATAGAGACGGTTATATTCTTGTTTCAAAATACGATTCTCAGTATTTTATAAGCTCTAACAATGGATGCACAGGTTTTATTTTTGAAAAAGAACCCGAAATTGCCGTCTTAGTAGAAACAGGATTTGCATTTGAAGGAGCTTCGTTTATTGAGTTAAATTTATTTTCTCATATAGCTGCATTTATTGTTAGAGACGGAGATATTACAGAATTAGGAGAACCTATAAATAAGATTAAACGTAAACTCAGTGTAAATTGCCAAATAGAGACTGATTTCATTAACGGAGAAGTTATTTATATAGACTCTTACCAAAATGCAATTACTAATATTAGTCGCGAAATTTTTAAAGACTATGTTGGCGATAAAAAATTTGAAATTTTAATAAATACAAATAATATTACAGTTTCAGAAATAAAACAATCTTATAAAGAAGTTGATAGTGGAGAAATTGTTTGCATTTTTAATTCTTTGGGCTTGTTAGAAATAGCAATACGCGAAGGCAAAGCCACTCAACTTCTAAACTTGGGCATTAGGTCAGAAATTAGAATCAAATACAATTTCAGTTAAAAGCGATGCACTGAACGTAGTTGAAGTGTTAAAAGCGATTCACTGAACATAGTTGAAGTGTTAAAAGTGGCTGACGCGTAATCAGTTAAAAGCGATGCACTGAACGTAGTTGAAGTGTTAAAAGTGGCTTGCGTGATTGGCTTTTCTTTATAAACTTTACGAGCTTACTTTTGTGTCTTTCGTGATTTAAAACTAAAAACTCAACTCTCTCCAACTAAAAACTAAAAACTAAAAACTAAACACTAAAAACTAAAAACTCAACACTAAAAACTCAACACTAAAAACTCAACACTTTTTAAATTCAAAATTAATTTTCTAATTTCCCTAAATTTTATTATTTTCACGAACTCAAAAGTATAGACATTTTAAATATTAAAGATTATGAAGAAATTTTTGGTTTTTTGTTTTATTTCATTTTTAAGTTTTAGTTTATTTTCTCAAAACGCCGAAACACGTTTAATGCGTTTTCCAGATATTTATGGAGATAAAATTGTGTTTAGCTATGCTGGCGACTTGTATTTAGTTTCTGACCAAGGTGGTTTAGCCAGACGCTTGACTTCGCATGAAGGTTTGGAGATTTTTCCAAGATTTTCGCCTGACGGGAAACATATTGCGTTTACAGCTCAATACGATGGAAATTCAGAAGTTTATATAATGCCTGCCGAAGGTGGAATTCCTAAAAGAATTACTTACACCGCTTGTTTAAACCGTGATGATATTTCTGATAGAATGGGTCCAAACAATATTGTAATGACATGGACTAATGACAGTAAAAACGTGGTTTACAGAACTCGCGGAAAATCTTTTAACGATTTTAAAGGTCAGCTTTTTTTAGCTCCTGTCGATGGCGGAATGAGCGAACAACTTCCATTAGCCTATGCTTCGTGGTGTTCGTATTCGCCTGACGGAAACAAATTGGCTCTAAATCAAGTGTTTAGAGAGTTTAGAACTTGGAAATATTACAAAGGCGGAATGGCTGACGACATATGGATTTTTGATTTCAAAACTAAAAAAATCGAAAATATTACAAATAATGTTGCCCAAGATATTTTCCCAATGTGGCACGAAAATAAAATTTATTTCCTCTCAGACAGAGACAGAACAATGAATTTATTTGTATATGATTTGAATAATAAAAACATTGAAAAACTTACAAACTTCACAGATTTTGACATAAAATTTCCAAGTTTAGGTAAAGGATATATTGTTTTTGAAAATGGTGGATATATTTATAAATTTAACCTAAACGACAACAAATTAACTAAGTTACAAATTCAAATTCAAGAAGATTTTGCTAATAGCAGAAACATAATTAAAGATGTTTCAAAATCGGCTACAAACGTTCATATATCTCCTGATGGCAGCCGTTTAACTCTTTCGGCAAGGGGCGATATTTTTTCTGTTCCTGCAAAAAATGGAATTACTAAAAACTTAACTCAATCTTCAAATGCTCACGATAGAAATCCTGTTTGGTCGCCAGATGGAAAATATATTGCTTACCTTTCTGACAAATCAGGCGAATATCAAATTTATATTCAAGAACCCGACAAAGTAAATAGCGAAAAACAACTTACAAATTTTGAAAAAGGATATATCTATAAATTAGTTTGGTCGCCTGACAGTAAAAATTTGCTGTGGAATACAAAATCTTTAGAATTAAATTGTATAAATATCGAAACCAAAGCAATTACCACTATTCACAAATCTATTGCAAGAGAAATTTATGATTATACTTGGTCGCCAGACAATAATTGGGTGGCTTTTTCTGACGAAGACGAAAACCGAGTTCTGCAAATTTATTTATACAATATTAAAGATAAAAAAGAATATAAAGTTACATCTCAATGGTATAACTCTTACTCGCCACATTTTAGCCACGATGGAAAATATTTATTCTTTATTTCTAATCGCGATTTTAATCCTATTTATTCAGCTGTGGAATGGAATATCGCTTACCAAGATATGAGTAGAATTTATTTCTTGACCTTAAATTCTGATATTAAATCGCCTTTTGCAAACGAAAATATAGAAGTTTTTGGTAAAGACACTGCAAAAAAAGATGACAAAGCTTTTAATTTAGAAATTAAAAATATTGAAAATAGAATAGCTGTTTTACCAATGCTTGCAGGTAATTTTAGAAATTTGAATTATGTAAATGGAAAACTGTATTTTGTTGAAAGTCGTAGAGGACAAAGTTCAAAATTCAAATATTACGATTTGAATGAGAAAAAAGAACAGGAAATTGGCGATTATTGGAATTATCAAATTTCTGCAGACAGAAAAAATGTTTTGGTATATAATAATGGCAATTGGTATATTAGCAATTTACCAACAGGCAGTTTAAGTTTAAAAGAGTCTGTATCTTTTTCTGATTTAAAAATAAACATAGACCTAAAAGCCGAATGGCAACAAATTTATTTTGAAGCATGGCGACAAATGCGTGATTTTTTATACGACCCAAATTTACATCAAGTTGATTGGGAAAAACAAAAAAATAAATATGCAGAACTGTTGCCTTATGTTAACTCGAGAAATGATTTGAATTATATTATTGGAGAACTTATTGGCGAACTAAATGTTGGTCATGCTTACGTTGGCGGTGGCGACAGAAAAGAAATTCAAAGAATTAAAACAGGCTTATTAGGTGCTGAATTTGAAAAAGATAAATCAGGTTATTTTAAAATTACAAAAATTTATCAAGGCGAAAACTGGCGTAATAATTTAACTTCGCCTTTAACTGGAATTGGATTAGACATTAACGAAAACGACTATATTACAAGCATAAATGGACAAGATTTAAAAGAAGTTGACAATATTTTTTCTGTTTTAATTGACCAAGCCGACAAAATGATTGAAATAGAAGTAAGCACAAGCTCAAATGGAAAAAATGCTAAGAAATATTTTGTAAAACCAATTTCTGACGAAGCTGACTTAATTTATTTTAATTGGGTTAGAGAAAACATAAGAAAAGTAAACGAAGCAACAGACGGCAAAGTTGGATATATTCATGTGCCTGACATGTCGGTTGCGGGATTGAATGAATTTATGAAATATTATTATCCACAATTATCAAAACAAGCCTTAATTATTGACGACAGAGGAAATGGCGGTGGAAATGTAAGTCCAATGTTGATAGAAAGATTAAGGCGAGAACTTTCTATTATGGGAATGCAAAGAGATGTGCCACTTACAAACATGAAACCGAGAGGCATGTTATTTGGTCCAAAAGTCTTGTTATTAGATAATTACTCTGCTTCTGACGGCGATTTGTTCCCTTATCAATTTAAAAGACACGAACTTGGCGTAACGGTAGGTCAACGCTCTTGGGGCGGTGTTGTAGGAATTAGAGGAAGTTTACCATTTATTGACGGAGCAACACTTTCTAAACCAGAATTTGCACACTTCGACGAAAATGGTTGGATAATTGAAGGCTATGGCGTTGACCCTGACGTAGTTGTAGAAAACGACCCATATCAAGAGTTTTTAGGAAACGACCAACAACTAAACGAAGCAATTAAAATAATTCTTCAAGAAATTGAAAAATTTGGAAAAACAAAACCAGCAATTCCGGATTTTCCAGATAAATCTAAATAAAAAATAAATGAAAAGAATATTATTATTTGTCATATTAATTTTCTTATCATTTTTTACATTTTCGCAAAAATATTCTTTTATTGAAGGCAAAACTTCTATAGGAAAATTTGTGCCTCATCACAGAATAATGAATGAATTGATAGACAAAACCAGCTTTGGCTTTGAGGTCAATTATTTAACTAAAAATTACAGTGATAAATGCTATAATAAAAAATACAAATTCCCATACAAAGGCTTTGGGCTAAGTTTTTACAACTTAGGAAATCCCGAAGTCTTTGGCTATTCATTCTCTGCCTACGGACTTATGGAATTTAATTTAGCAAAAACTCCAAATTTTGAATTTAACATTAGAAGTTCTTCGGGTTTATCTTACCTAACAGAGAAATATGATAAAGATAAAAACCCCTACAATGTTGCAATAGGAACAAATATAAATTATTTATTTACTTTAGGATTTAACGCTTCATATCAATTTGGGAATTATTCTTTATTAAGATTAGGTGCTGATTTTATGCACAATTCAAATGGTTCGACAAGAAAACCAAATTTAGGAGTAAATCAAGTTTTTCTATCTTTATCATACAGTCATTTATTACTTGAAAAATCAGAATTTAAGTATTCAGAATATTCGCGGGAAAGACTTAGTCCGCATGAGATTTACACATTTATAAGTTTTTGCACATCTGATGAATATAAAGAAATTCCCGAAAGCAGAGGTGGCGGTTTTTTATGCAGTTCTCACTCACTTGCTTATAATTATCAATATTCGCCAATAGGAAAAGTTGGGGCTTCTCACGATATTTTTTATAATGAAAATCTGTACTATTATTATGATAGTGAGAGAGATAGCTTAATGATGCGAACAGATAAATTTAGCGAAATTTTAAAATATGGCATTAGCTTTGGGCATCAGCTAATTTTCAACAGATTAGAATTGACAACTTTTGCAGGGTTTTACTATTACCAGCAAGTGAAAAAAACAGAGAATTTTTACACAAGAATTGGTGCAAGATATTATCTTTCGGATTATCTTTTTATAAACTTAACTCTTAGAGCTTTTGGCTTTAAAGCACACTTTATAGAATCTGGAATTGGAGTTAGTTTTAGAAAACTGTCAAAGACAATTGATAATTGATAATTGAACAATTGATAATTAATTGTGTTGTCCTAAGGACAAGCTACCTCGCTCAAACTGCAGGTCAAAAAAAGTTAGCAAATAATTTTGCAAATGCAAAAAATTTTAATTAGCTTTGTGATTAAATTAAATTATAAAAATAATTTACGAATGTTGGATAGTTGGGGTGGAAAATATACGTTACCCAACATAATAAGAAAAAACTAACATAATTATGAGCCAATTATCAAATGGAGAAAAAGAAATGATGAATATTTTCATCATTTTAAATTAGTAGAAGGCAAAGGAATAATGTATCAGAATATTAGAGCTGTACAGGATAAATATATTTCTCCACCAAATATCAAAAAAATTCCTGAATTAATTAATAACCTAATTACACAAGGGTACATTACTTACGAAAAAAAAACAAGTAATTGGTTTTTTCTTACAAAGAAAGGAGAAGATTATTTATACGGGAATAAACTTAATGAAAGAGAATCACAAAGCAATCACAAACAAATTATTATTAATAATCCCAAAAATGTAGCTATCGACAGTTCTGGTTTCTCCCAGAATCATACTGAAGAATTAAAAAATGAAAAAGATGATGTATAATGGTCCCCTTTTTTAGGACAACAAAATTAAAAATTTAACGTATAAATAATTAAAAGTTGTCTTATGGAAAGAAGTTCAAGAAAAAAGTTTAGCTCCTCTTTTAAATCAAAAGTGGCATTAGAAGCTGTTAAGGGGTTAA
>FZPS01000065.1_pt470 | contig 13977 bp, 12 predicted proteins | sample 1817821 | NCBI WGS metagenome assembly FZPS01 (sample SAMEA104158645, study PRJEB21678) | metagenome | place: Germany | collected 2015-04-21 | reverse complement strand
CTGACTCCTTAAACCTCCTCATCCAGGGGTTCCTCGCCGGCCACGAGGCAGGTTGCCACGTCCTCACGACCGGGCTCGACCATAACGCGGTCCTGCGGCCGCTCCATGAGCTCGAGCGACAGGGCCGGATCAGGCTGACGGTCCTCCCCTTCGAGAACGGCGCCGTCAGCCCCGACGCCGTCGAAGCGGCCGTCACGCCCGATACCCGGCTCATGGTCACGGCCCACGGGAGCAACGTGCTCGGCTCCGTGCAGGACGTCGCCCGGATGGGGGAACTCCTGCACGAACACGGCGTCTACTTCATCGTCGACGGAGCGCAGACCGCCGGCCACATACCCGTCGATCTTGGGAAACTCCCGGTCGACGCCTACGTCTTCACCGGCCATAAGGGCCTCCTCGGCATCCCGGGCACCGGCGGGTTCTACCTGCAAGACCCGGAATCGATCGCTCCCCTCCGTTACGGCGGGACCGGGACGGACTCGTTCTCGCTCTTCCAGCCCCGGGAGATGCCGGAGCGGTTCGAGACCGGAACGCACAACTATCCCGGCCTTGCGGCGCTCGCCGCCGGGGTGAACTACATCGCATCCATCGGGGTAGAGGCCATCGCAGAGAAAGCGGAGCGCCAGACGGCGTTTCTCATCAGGGAGTTGAAGGAAGAGCCCAACGTCACAGTCTACAACGAGTCGCCGTCCCTCCCCATCGTCTCGTTCAACATCGACGGCGTGGAGAACGACGACGTGGGGTTCATCCTCGCCCGTGCCTACGGGATCGTCGCCCGTACCGGGCTGCACTGTGCGCCTCTCGTTCATCGGGCAATCGACGGGGGGAGGGGCTCTGTGCGGCTCAGCCTCTCCTGGTTCACGACGGACGAAGAGTGCCGTACCGCCGCACGAGCAGTAAAGGAGATTGCGAGAAATGCGAATAGTTCGGTCGGTTCGTCATAAATCCTGCGCAGACGGCTCCTTCATGAAGGAGTTCCTCCTGAGCACCCCCATACCGGAGGGGTTCTTTGCCTACCTTGAGAACTTCGGGAAGGTTGAAGCGCTCCCAAACCTCGGTGAAGGGTTCTACAAATTTGAGAAGCCCGACTGGTTCTCTATCAAGGGGTTTACCGGCGACACCACCGTCGAAGTCCGGTTCAAAAAGGAGGTGATGGACCTGACGGTGGACTTCCTCTACCTCCTCTTCACAACCTACCGCGAGGAGGGAACGGACCTCCGGGTGCTGAAACAGAGGGAGCAGGCGGTCGGGAGACGGGTGCAGGAGCACCTGTATGGGCGTTGAGGGGAGCTGATGGACGTATTCGAGCGGTTTGCCGCAGAATACGACCGCTGGTTTGAGGAGCATCGCGCCGAATACCTGGCGGAGCTCGCCAGAGTCCGGCGCCTCCTCCCCTGCCCGGACGCCCGTGCCGTCGAGGTGGGCGTCGGGTCCGGGCGGTTCGCCGCATCGCTCGGGATCAGGATCGGGATCGAGCCCTCGCAGGCCCTCGGCCGGATAGCGCGGGAACGGGGGATCGAGGTCATCCGCGGTCGGGCTGAGTCGATCCCGCTCCGGGACGGGTGCTGTTCGTCCGTCCTGATGGTGACGGTCATCTGCTTCCTTGACGACCCGGTCGCGGCGTTCGAGGAGGCCCACCGGATCCTCGCCCCGCAGGGAGCCCTTGTGATCGGATTTATCGAGCGCGAAGGACCGGTCGCGCAGAAGTACCTGCACGAGAAGAGAAAACACCGTTTCCTCTCCCGCGCCCGGTTCTATTTGTCGGGTGAGGTTCAGGCATTCCTCCGGTATACCGGGTTTCGAGTGGCAGATCTTGAGTCACGGGCAGGCTTCTCTGTTCTCGCTGCGCGGAAAGGCTGATACCCGGCCTTCTCCCCATCGCGGCGCCTTCGCACACAGGTTACTTCTCTGGGATCTCTGTAATCACGCTCTCCAGGTGCTGCCGGTAGAGTGCCTGCGGGTCGAGCTCCCGTAACCCGTCTGCCGTCCTGACCACCACCCTGCCGACGCCGGCATTCACCAGCATCTTTGAGCACATCAGGCAGGGCGGGTCGTACGAAGGCGCTCCCGTCAGGCGCTCGAACCCGGCAAGGTACATCGTACAGCCGGCCGCAGCCCGTCCTGCCTGCAGGAGCGCGTTCATCTCTGTGTTTACTGAACGGGAGACCTCGTAGCGTTCGCCGGAGGGGATGTTGTACTGCCTGCGTATGCAGGTGTTCAAGATCGCAGGCCGAGGATTCCCCGGACTGAAGTCAGGAGTAGAATCGGCCCTCACCGCGCCCCCATCCACGTTCACCCGCACGGCTATTCTTTAACCGGAGAAGTCCCAACAGGCACGCGTATGTGATCGGTGACAAAGTTGCGGCTGTTTGCGTCTCCCAATGAGAACAGATGCTGTTCGCTATGGTGGAGCGGTATAACGTCGCTTGCAACGCTATCACACCGGTTGCCTTTTCTGAGCGGCAGCTCTCTGAAAGAGAATTGCAGGCCCGGGTACACTCCACTGTCCGGGAGACCGAAGGTCGCCCGGCGCAGGTGGCCCTTCTTGCACCCGCAAGGTTGCCGGCAGTTACCAGAGTGCCTGAGAGGCGATCAGGGGAGCGCCGGTTTAAGACCGATATCAATCACGTCATCAGCAAGTGGAACGTGATGCCACACACGGTATCATGCCCCTGGCAAGAGAATGGGCTGGTTGACGATTAAGTTTCCAGTGAGCGTATGAAAACAGCCCTGCCTCCGGCAATCCCCGGACCGGGGCAGGGGGGAGTCTCCACCCCTGCCAGTGGCAATAGTCGGATCCGGGAGTCTCCCGGTATCCGGGGAGTATATGGCTACATTATTCTGTGCAGGTCCTTAGATCAACTCAAACCACACGTCCCGCAGCCCAACGTTGTACTGGGCGATTAAGAGGGCATCGCCGACGTCGATCACCCCGTTCTGGTTGACATCGGTCTTCCGGAACTCTTCGGTGCCGGGTTTGGGCATCTCATCGGGATCTGCTATCCCCACGACCCGCCGGAGCACGAAAAGGGTATCAGCCTGGTTAACCTCGCTATCGTCGTTAGCGTCTCCGAAGAGGACCGGGGCGACTTTGATGTAGTTGGGTTTTGTAGTGTTCGAGAGGCCACCGTTGATCGAGAGCTTCACAGTGTAGTTGCCAGGAGAAACACAGGTATGGACAGGGTTCTGCTGGTCGCTGGTGCCGCTGTCCCCGAAGTCCCGGGCCCACGAAGTCGGTAACCCAGTCGAGGTGTCGGTGAACGTTACTGTAAGCGGGGCGGCGCCACTCTTTTTATCATTCGAGAAGTCTGCAGCCAGGGTAACAGGTGCAAACTTCTGGATGCGGTTGTTCTTGCAATCTGCCACGTAGACATTGCCGGAGTCATCGATGGCAATGTCTTCTGGCCATTGGAACTCCCCGTCAACGGTACCTTCCACCCCCCAGGCTCTTACAAATTCCCCGGTCCCGGTGAAGAGACCTGGATGCAGTCATTGCCAATGTCTGTTACATAGACATTGGCAGAAGCGTCAACTCCAATACCCGACGAGATGTCAAAATCCCCGTCCTCCGCGTAGGTCTTCATGCCCCTTCACTACGAGGGTATACTCTGGGGTGCCAAATCCTGCTAGACGTTCAGGACCGACCGGGCATCCGGGGATAGGGGAACCAGGGGTGGGTCTGCCCGTTCAACCAGGTACTCGTCCGAGGCAAGCGCCGCCGGCACCATCGCGGCTAGCATGATTACTACAAGAAGGGCTGTCTGCTTCATAGTTATCACATCCGCGATGCCGACCGGGGTCAGGCGCTCCCGCTCGCTGGAAAACAAGATAGTGGTCATTGAGCGGGTGATATCGAAATCCGGAGAGTATCAGGTGCGGGTCGGTGAATGCTTCTCGTCTGAGACGATCAGTCTCGCAGGACACCGGATCGGCACCTGGTATCCATGATAGCATTAACCACCAAGCGATAAAAAAAATGTTCCCCTTTTACTGCCCACAGATCCGGGCCGATTGCCGCCTCAAAAACCCGGATAACGGGTATTTCCTTGATCTGGCGCATGAAGTTGCCTGCCGTCCGTAAAACCGGGAGGTGCTCTGCGCCGGGAGGGCGCAGGCGCGCTCCTCACAGCGCTTCAACTTTCCCGACGAAGTAGTAGGCGATCTTTGCGGCATCCCCGATGTCGACCACGCCGTTCCCGTTGAAGTCGGCGGCAGGGTCGACCGCCGTCTTCCCGACGACCATGTAGGCCACCTTCGAGACGTCGCCGATGTCGACCACGTCGTTCCCGTTGAAATCACCCTTGACCGTGACGGTGATGTAGCCGGGGCGGGAGAGTGTAGTGGAGCCGGTTGGGGTGCTGACCGTGAGGTTCACGGTGTAGGCGCCGGCTGTCGTATAGTTGTGAACGGGGTGCTGTTCGGTGGAGGTGCCGCCGTCCCCGAAGTCCCAGGCCCACGAAGCCGGTGACCCGGCCGAGGTGTCGGTGAACGTTACTGTAAGCGGGGCGGCGCCACTCTTTTTATCGGTCGAGAAGTCTGCAGCCAGGGCAACAGGTGCAAACTTCTGGATGCGGTGGTTTTGTTCGTCTACCACGTAGACGTTCCCGGCAGCATCAATCGTGATCCCTGAAGGTTTATTGAACTGGCCAGTGCCGGAGCCGAATGAACCCCATCTCGTGAACTCTCCGCTGCTGCTGAAGGTCCTGATCTGGTCGTTATTGTAATCTGCGAGATAGACGTTTCCTCTTCTGTCCACTGCGATGCCATAGGGGTGGAATATCTCCTCACCCGGAAGTTCCCACTTCATAAGGAATCCCCCGGTGACATTGAACTTCTGGATCCGGAAATTGCTTGAATCCGCGACATAGATAGCGCCGTCATCATCCACCGCGATGCTGAGCGGGAACTGGAACTGGCCGTCGCCTCTGCCCATGCTCCCCCATGCCCGTATGAAGTCGCCGGTCTCTGTGAAGGCCTGTATTCGGTTATTTCCCGTATCGACGACATAGACGGTACCGGATTCATCCACCGCAATACCTTGCGGACCGCTGAACTTCCCATCACCGGTGCCGGAGCCCCCCCACTCGCAACAGTAAGTACCTGTCCCTGTGAACTTCTGTATGCGGTTGTTCTTGCAATCTGCCACATAAACAGAGCCTTCTCCATTCACCGCAACGCCCCGCGGATCACGGAACTCCCCGTCACCGGGACCTTCCATCCCCCAGGCTCTCACAAATTCCCCGGTCCCGGTGAAGACCTGGATGCGGTTGTTGCCGCTGTCTGTGATGTAGATGTTCCCGGACCTGTCTGATGCGATCCCGAACGGATAGATGAACTGCCCATTGCCGGAGCCTTCTGATCCCCATTCTGTGATCGGGGCATAGTTACCTCCCGTTGCTGCTGCCGGGGATACCAGCATTATCAGTAGAGAGAGTGTCGCAAGAATGACCGTTTCTCTTCGTAGCATATCAATCACGCCATACTGAGTACATAAATCCGCCCTCCTGCCAGGCAGGCACGAGGGTCTCTTCACACACCAGGAAAAAATGGTTGTTCTCACTGCCGCCTCGTCCACGCGAAGATGAGGATCACGCCTGCTATCGTTGCAATGGGTGCGTAGACAAGCGGGGTCTCCCTCGGTGCCGTGGTCCGGGCCGCCTCCTGCGTCCCGGCAGAGGGTTCTTCTGCAACAGCAGGCGTTGTTGCGGCAGGGGATGCCGGCATCTCGCGTGTCACGGTCTCTCCTCCAGGTTCAGCCGTAACCGTCTTCTCCGGAACCTCTGTTGGTGCCGTGGTGGTGTCATCACCGCCACCGCCGCCACCACCCGAACTCACCGATTCACTGGTCGTCGGGAGCGGTGTTGCACCGGTTGTAACCGAGAGCCGGATGGTGGTGGGACCGCCTCCCGCTTCAAAGACCCCGGTCGTGTCTGTGGGAACGCCGTTGACATGGAAGGTGATGATCGCCCCGTTTGGGATCTCCCCCTGGACGAGGAGGAGATCGGCGCCTCCTTTGCCGAAACTCCCTCCCACCGTTGTCACCGGGTTCTGAGTCCCGGTAACGAGCGTGCCCTCGCTGATCGTAGCCGAAACCTCTGTCCCGTCTGGTGCGGGCGCCCCGTTCACAACGACGTCGCCACAGAAGGCATGGGGTAGAGCAGGGATTGCCGAGACGACTGAGACAAACGCCGCCGCCGCAAGGATCAGCAGGACGGCAGTGCCGAATGGTGATAACTTCATCGGTTCACGCTCCAGGCGAAATTATAGGGATTTGGTTGCTGTTGGTCTCTCTGCATGGTCAATTGTCCTCATGTCATGAAAATAATGTTTGGATATTCCTTTTCCGAAAACCTCCTGAACTCAGGGGGTTTTTTAGCACTGTCATCACAATACACCGGGTTCATCTGAAAAAGTGGGGTTTTTAGGGTTTTCTGGTGTAGTAATATGCTCCGCCAGCGATCAGGATGATGATGATGCCAACGATGATCACAACCGTCCAGGGGAACTCCCCGGGTGACTCCGATGTTGCCGGAGGTGCTTCTGCCGGAGGGGTTGTTGCGGCGGGGGTCGTCCCGGCCGGGGTCACAACCGACGCTTTAGAGTCGATGAAGACCCCAAAGGTGCTGAAGTGTTTGATCGTCGCAGAGACCGCCATCGCGTCTTTGCTCACCGTGGTCTGGACATTCTCCCATGCCTTTGATGCCGGGTTATACCATTTTACGGTAAGACGTGACGTGTCCTGGTCTGCTTTTGCCATGGTAGCGTTCCACTGCGCCCCGCTAAACTCAAACGTCAGCCTCGCAGACGGCGAGAATGTTGCACCCGCAGGCGAGCATGTCACCGCATGTCCGGCAAACGAGAAGGTCGCGCCGGAGGGGACTGCCGGGATGCTGGCTGTGGCAAGGTCGTCGATTGAGACTTTGCCAAGCGGTTTCCCGTCCTTATCGAGTGCGACCACACCCTTGGTGAGGGAGAGGCCCGCCTCTTTTGACGGTGATTCCACGATGTATGACGTCAGGAGCTGGCCAGATGCATCAGTCAGAAGTGAAGCGGACCCGACAGCCTCTTCTGCCCTGAAGACAGTCCTGCTGCCTCCGCCGCCTCCGCCACCCCCACCGCCGCCTCCACCACCGCCGCCACCCTTGCTGACGGTGATGTAGTCCGCGCGGGTCAGTATATCGGAACCGGCAGCATTTGTTACTGTCAGGTTGACCGCGTAGACCCCGGCGGCGTTATACGTGTGGGTTGGGTTCTGCTCTTCGGAGGTTGCGCCGTCACCGAACTGCCAGAGCCATGAGGTCGGTGCGTTCGTCGAGGTGTCGGTGAACTGCACCGCCAGCGGCAGGTCTCCGGATGTGGGTGTCGCGGTGAAGTTTGCTACCGGCTTTGCGACGGTTATGGGAGCAAATCTGCTGAACTTCGTCGTCCACCCGGTGATGGTGTGTGCTGTCTCATCGACGGTCTGGTTTGCGAGGGGCTCCCAGGCGTTCAGGGTTGTGTCGAAGCGCTGAATCCGGGTATCATTTCCCCCTCCAAAGAGGAGTGCCCATTCGACGTCTGTGAAGGTGATGGTCACCGGGATTGCCGGGTCGAATGTCGCACCTTCCGGTTCAAAGACGAAGACCTTGTCTCCTGCAGCGATCAGCGCACCCTCCGGCGGCTCGGGGACGTCACCGATCGGAGCAAGGCTGATGGAGAGGTTTGTAATCGGTTGGTCATTCACGCGGGCGACCGTTCCTTCAGGGACGGTGACATTGGCGCTCCCCTCCTCGTAGGTGACAATGATGGGCTCGCTTGCTTCTCCTGTTGTCTGGTTGATCTTTTCGGAGACATCCTCCGTCTTCTTTTGTGGATCGACCGCGATGTAGTCTCTTCTCTTCAGTGTATCGGATCCGGCTACGTTCGTTACTGTGAGAGAGACTGTGAAGTAGTTTCTTCCGGATGCCCGGGCCACAAACTCGTGAACCGGGTTTTGCTCACGCGAGGTTGCACCGTCGCCGAAGTCCCAGTGCCATGAGGTCGCATCGGTCGAGTAATCGGTGAACCAGACGGTAAAGGGCGTTATTCCGTGTGTAGGAGTCGCAGTGAAGTTTGCGACCGGCGACGGTGGGATGGTGATCAGTTCGGCGACCAGTATCACGCCGGCTACCTGGAGCGAGTCACCGGATTCCCCGGAACAGACGCTTCGTATACCTGCTTCGTTCTCTCCGTTTCTCAACGCATCAGTCACGTTGTAGACCGAGAAGCCGACCTGTGAATCAGGATCTCTCTCGTATGCCGGCCAGAAGCCGGGATACTCCTTTTCATTGAAGAGGAAAGCGCTCTTCCCTTCGGCCGGGCGACCGTTGACGACGGCAACCGCGGTTGCATCACTCACCAGTTCAGGTTTCAGGTCAGCAAACGGTGCGTATGCGGTTGCTTCTTCATCATCGGTGCAGTAGCCGGGGTGCGACTGGAGGATGTCGTAACCGTTGTTCACCAGGATTATCTTCTCGGTCTCTTCGGCGTGCTCATAGATGACGACCAGGCAGGTCCCGTAGATCGCATAGTCGGCACCGTCCTCAGGGGCGATGCAGAGCATGTTGCCGCAGGGTTCAAAACACCTGGTTACGTTATAGACAAGAAGCCCACCGGGGTAGTTATACTCACCATACCCTTTCCTGTCGGTATGGGTTGCTGACGGCGAGAAGACCTGATCGTTGAAGATCATCTGCGGTGCAGGTTCCGTCGTCATCCTGTTCCAGGTATACCCCTGGTAGAGGGTGGCTGACCGGATCGTCGCTTCCGCCGGCAGGGTGAGGTTCTCTGCTGTCCACCGGACCGTCTTCTCAGTCCAGCCGTTGCCGGCATATGCGGCATCACCGGTCGAGTAAACGACGTTAATGCGGCCGGTATAGGTCGTGGCGGTTACAAGGTCGTCTCCGCCAGTCCAGCGTTTGCCCTTGTAGCCGTTGTAGTAGACGGTGGCGGTTTCTCTGTACTCCTGGATCTCTGTGCCGTTGTCAAGCGTAGCGATGACCTCGATATCGCCTGCGTCATCCGGCGTATACCCGGTGAAGTTTACGAGGGCACACTCAAACGGCAGAATCTCCGCGATGGAGATGGACTGATCATAAGTCGTCCCGATGCGGAGCCTGACATCCAGGTCCTCTGCAGAGAGGCTGAAGTTGTTGCTCACGTTTACCTGGATGGTGTTTGGTTCGCACGCGAAAAGTTCGCGGTGGCCCGGGTCTGCATCTGGGTTGTAGGTCACCGAGGTGATCTCCGGTGGGACCGGTTCCCAGATGATCGAGAGGTTAACGGCTGTCGGCCCTCCGCCGGCCTTGAAAACTGCTGTTTCGTCTGTCTTGACACCGAATACATAAAAACTGACGATTGCCCCATCAGGGATGTCAGTCCCCTGGACAAGGAGGGGAAGGGCGTCTCCTTTGCCGTAACTCCCTTCTACTGTCAGAACGGGGTTTTGTTCCCCGGGGTTGAGCGTGCCTTCGCTGACCGTGGCCGAGACAGGCGTCCCGTCCGGTGCAGAAGCCCCGTTTACCTCGACATCTCCACAGAACGCATGGGGAAGGACGGGGAAGGCCATGGCAGCAGGGGTTACCGCGGATACGGCCAGTATCAGCAAGGCTGCGATGATAAATGGTGATAGTCTCATCTGTTCACACTCCCATGGGATAAAAAAAGGGGCAGGCAGTGCCGCCCTTTTTAGTCAGAGGCGATCCCATGAACTTCTTCCCATACACCAGGGAGAACACCGAAGTCCTTGTCTCCGTTCATGTAGATCCAGTAGCCGTCGAACGGGCTCAGTTCCGCAAATTTCAGATACTCCCAGTCTGTTTCGGTCAGGGTCGGGAGGTACAGGTCCCAGGTCTCTCTGTTGAGCGCACCCTGGGCTACGAGCGTCGTGATACCCGTTCCCTCCTGATCTCCGACCTGGATAAACCGGAGCGGGGAGAGGAGCGCCTTGGCATCACCCTCGGTCCCGACACTGATCAGGTTCCAGCCTGCAGAGAGCTCCTTTGTGCTGAGCGGCTGGAAGTCGCCGAAGTTTGCTGCAAACCAGGCGGGTCCGGCGGTCTTGACATAGAGCGCCTCGACCGGTTTGACATCGCTCACGGTCGCTGTGATGAAGGTACCGGTTGCTGCATCGTACTTGTATACGAGATCAGCGTTCACAAACTCCGAAGCAGTCGGATCAATCCACCGGGGCGTGGAGACGAGGGTCCAGCCGCCGTTCAGTGGTTGGATCTGGTCGAAGGCCTTTGTGACCTTATTCTCGACAGGGTGCTTCTCAAATTCCGCGAGCACGCCTCCATCTTCGGAGCAGATGTATCCGCCGCTATACGAGATGGCAAGGCTGTTGTCCGGCTTGATCACCTGTGTCCACTCATCATTACAGATCTCGAGCACAAGCGTCTTGTTCTCGCCCTCGAGCCAGGCATCCTGGAATGTTACTGGATACCACTCCCAGCCATTAATGTGCATCTGGAACTCACCGTAGTAGGACTCAAGCGCCTTGTCGAAGGTGATGTACACCAGATTGCCGTATTCGTTCGTCTCGGCCGTCTCGATTACCGGACCGTCGGTCTTTGTGAATGTTGTGCTGAACTCGTACGGCGGAGCCAGCGTGCCGTAGCCATAGCACGATGATATGGCCCCAGCTCCTTCCTCGGTGATGGTCACGTTGATCATCTGACCAACCTTGATGATGTCACCATCGAATTTGATGCTGAGCCAAGGTCCGCTATCACTGTCAACTTTGTAGGCTCTCCGGGCCTCCCCATCGATCTCTACAATGATGTGTGTCCCGTTGACAAGGCCTTCCCACGACACGTCGTGCGAGAAGATCAGGTGGACCTCCTTGTTGACATGGCTTACAAGGAAGATATCTTCGATGTACGGGGCCCCGTGGTATGCCACGTACTGCGTGGAGGTTGTGCACTCGATCAGGGGTTTGTCTTCGTTGAAGATGATCTTATCAGCACCGCTCTTTGTGACGGTTATGCTAACAGACTGACCTTCGGTGATCTCCGCTCCCTTCACGGTCACGGTGAGCACGTCGGTTGCATCCTCTACAGTACGGTTTTCGACATCGACAACATCACGGGCACCGCCTGCGACCGTCGCCTTTATGTCGAGACCGCCGACGAGCGCCTGGTCCCAGTAGACCGGTTCGTCGAACAGGAGTTTGATCTGGTTTCCATCAACCGCAACCTTCGTGACCTCGATCCCGGCCAGGCTCGGGCGTTTCTTGTTCATGACGCGTTCGTCGAAGGCTGCGAGGAGTCCGCCGTCTTCAGCCGCAACGCTGCCGGGTGTGTAGGTGAGGTTGACGGTGTCGCCGGCCTTGATGGTGTTACTCTCAGCGATATGAAGGACGATCCGCTTTTTGTTGTCGCCATCCAGCCCGCAGTTGACGAAGTTCTTCTCTTCGCCGTCGTTCACCACAAACTTGAACTGGGTCCACTGGTCCGGCTGATTGGCCATGGTCCTGTCGAACTCGACGTAGATGGCGTTCCCGAACTCGTTGGTCCACGCACCGACGAACACCGGTGCGCTCTCCACGGTATAGGTCACACTCCGCGCGTTGCCGCCAAGCATCGGCACTTCGCCAACAGTCTCTCTGATCTTCCAGGCACCATCAGCGGTGATCGCTACCTCCACCACCTGACCCTCTGTGATCATCGGGCTGGCAAGTCTTACGATAATCGTATCTGTTGCAGTTTCCTTGGATTCGGCAGCCACAACAGCAGCAATGGCCCGGGGCTTACCGTCGACCGTTGCCATTATATCACCATATATGTTTAGCGGGGACTGAGCAAAGGCATCCTTGCTGAAGTACAGCGTGACATTGCCCGTCTCCGCATCCGTTACCTTGATGCTCTCAAACTCCGGCGGTGCGGCATAGATCGCCTTCACCGACGTCTCGCCGGCCATCGGAATACCTTCAGCGGTCTCCTTGATCTCGGCGGCTCCTGCATCAGTGACCGTGATAACGACCTCCTGGCCGTCCACATTGATGGGTTTGGATAAGACCAGAGTCATAGACGACCCCCACCACTGCGAAGCGATGTCAGCGAACTCAACCGGGGTTCCATTGACCGTTACGGTAATGTGGGTGCCGTTGAGGGTGTTGGCCCAGCAGACAGGCTTGTCGAAGTACAGTTCGACGTTGGTTCCTCCACACTGGGGCATGAACCGGATCGGATCCTCACTGAACGTCGGGGGAAGAACATAGCTTCTCGAAACAGAAGCCGCACTTCTCATCGTGTTGTTTTCCGAGCTGGTCTCCTTGATCTTCTTCGCTCCACAATCCATTATCGCTACGTTAACCCGCTGATTATCGGTGATAGCCGGGCCGGAGAACGTCACATCGAGTAACCTCGATGCATCCTCGTAATCGCGTGCTTCGATCTCCGTGACCACACGGGTTTCTCCACCAACATTGACACTAATGGCGTAACCATCAATCAGGGCCGAGCTCCACCAGACCGGTTTACTGAAGTTCAGGGTAACCGTCTTGGTAGCCGCACCCGTAGCGGTGATCGGGTCGATCTGCACCAATACTGGCGGCATCACGTTCTCGACGGGGAGGTCTGTGAAGTTCAGCAGCACACCATGGTCGGCAGACCGGACACTGCCCCTCGTATAGTTCAGGGTGATGGTGTCGCTGGATCCAAATGGCGGGTATACAAGCGCCGATACGTCAAGAACGAACGTTTTTTCATCGTCATCCTGAGGGCTGATGCCCCAGAAACCAAGTTCATCTCCGTCATTCACACGGCACTTGAACTGACCTATGGTGCCGACTGGATCGGCCATCTCCTTATCGAACGTGATGAGGATCCGGTCGCCGTCCTTGTTCGTCTTTGCGGCAACAACTACGGGCGAATCCGGCACGTTGTTCTTGACCGTCAGATTCTCAAAGGATGCGAGCTTGCCATTGTTGTCCTCAGATTTGATATCGCCTCTGGCGTAACTCACGTTGACGACATCTCCGGCCACGATCAGGGCATCCCCATCGATCGTAAGCGAGAAGACCTTCTCATCGATACCGTAGTCGACAGCCAGGAAGTCGCCCTCAACATCGTTGACGAAGAACGTGAACTGCCCCACTTCGCCAGAGGGATCGGTCATGTTCATATCGAAGGTAATGTTGATGGTGTTTCCGTCCGTGGTGGTATTGGCATACAGGGCCACCGGCGGCTCCGGGACGATGTTTTCCACCGTCTTGTCGGCAAAGTTCTGAAGCACACCCTCATCAGCTGATTTGACATCACCCTTCGTGTAACTCACGGTGACCTCATCGCCAAATGCGATCTCTCCATCGCAGGTGAGCACGATCTTTGTCTCATCGTCATCAAGTTCAGCGACAGTAAAGGCAAACTCCTCTTCACCGATAGTGTAGTTAAACTGGCTGTGTTTGCCATCCGGGTCAGCCATCTCCTTATCAAACTCGATGATGATCTGCGTCCCGTCCTCGTCCGTTGTTGCACTAACAAACTCCGGCGGGATGAGATATTCGGCCTGCCGTGATACGTCTTCATCGAGCATGGATTCCAGCGATACCGGGTTGAGTATCTTTGCAGCTCCAGAATGAGTAAGCGTAACACTCACCACATCGCCATGCTCAAGGGCTTCACCAAAGAAGGCCAGATCCATCGCCGTTGCAGGAGTGAGACCGCTCCTTGCCGGGACACCATCGCTCGGTCGCTTATCGCCATTAATTTCAACGATGATATCAGTCTCATCCACAAGCGATTTCCATCCAACACTTTCATTAAACTTCAGGATGACCCAGTTTTCTCCTGCTTCTGTTGAGTTTATCTCAACACCCGTATAGGCAGGTGCCGCCATCGCCGGCACCACCACGGCAACTGCTGTGAGCAGCATCAGGATCGGGATCAGCCTGATTGTTCGTTCATGCAGTACTTGTGTCATATTCCATCAGTCTCCTTACAACAATCTCCTTACAAC
>FZPS01000005.1_pt444 | contig 13980 bp, 4 predicted proteins | sample 1817821 | NCBI WGS metagenome assembly FZPS01 (sample SAMEA104158645, study PRJEB21678) | metagenome | place: Germany | collected 2015-04-21 | reverse complement strand
GATTAAGTGTATATAATATAGTAAAAATTTTGGCATTTATTTTTTTTTGAATAAAATTGATTGTGTGTCAAAGTTTTATTGTTTTATTGCAAACATGACAAACCAAAAGGATTATGTTAAAGATATAGAAAAGAAAGAAAGATTAGATTCTAAACTACAATCTATTGGATGAATAGATAAGTTTGATTTTAAACAATTTGATGAGGAGATTGAAAAATCTTTTCAAGATTTTTTGAGAGATAAAAAAGATGAGTTTACTGGCTCAACTAAGAAAGAAACCTTGAATCCAATATTTAATAATTGGTTGGATAGTGAGTTTAATAAACTTGATTCTTTTAAGGATAAAGAAATTGCTGAAAAGATAATTGGGCCTACTACTTTTGAACTACAGGATTTTAGAACATTGGCTGAGTTAGAAATTTTTCAAGCTCAAGTGATTGAAGCAAAAATGGATACTGAGGCACAAGTAAATTTGGAGTTGATTGGTGTAGGTGATTTAACATTAAAATTATATCGTTGATTGAATCAAAGAAAAGATGAGGTTGTTCAAGAATTGAATAAAAACTTTAATGATCGTGATATAATTATTTGATATGTAAAAGCATGAGATGTGGAATCTATTAGAAAATTACAATGTATGCTTGTTGGTTTGAATTATGAAAAAGGTAAGTTGCAAACAAATGATTTCATGAAACAACCATGAACTGATGGATTGTTTTGAACAGAGACTTTTGAAGCTTTGCAAAAATATATAAATAAAAATGAAATAAATACCCCTACAACAGCTAGTGTTGGAGGTCAAAATACTAATGCGGAAAGTTCAGTTACTGGAAGTAGTAGTTCAACATCAGTATCTGGTAGTATTGATAAAGCACCACAAACTACTACTAGTAGCTCTAAAGTTACTGCTGTTGAAACAAATACATATTCTGTTGATACTTGAGTAGAAATTGGTGATGAAAATATGGCTTTGCAATGTAAAATTGACGAAACGATTGATATTACAACACAAAAGTTTCCATGATGATCAGAAATTGTAGTTGTTCCAAATAATTTTAAGAATAGTGTATTTTTTTCATCTGATTGAATATTGCAGTATACTTCCAACTTTCCTGGACAAGATAATTTTACTGTAATTATAACAGATAAAGATTGAAATGAAGTATTTAATAAAAATATTACTGTAAATATAGATGATGAAGAATGATCTGTAAAAATCAACGATTATCAAAGTGTTTTTACAAAAGTGGAAAAAGAATTGAAAAGATTGGATGATGAATTGAAGTCAAAAAGCTTTCAAGAACAAAAAAGATGCATTGAAGATAAATTTTCTGAATTAAAGGTAGAATATAAAAAGAATTTGAATGAAATTACTAAAAATAAATTAAATGATGAAGAAAAACAAGAGTTGTCTGATAGAAATAATGAGATTGAGGCTATAACAAAAGCATTTGTTTTGAGAGAAGCTGAAATGCATATGAAAGAATATTTGAATAATGATAAAGATAAGTTGAATGATAAACTAAATGAATATTGTGATTATTATTTTGATGGGAAGTATATCTCTAAAAAAGAGTTTATGAGAGATTTGAAAAAGTGAAAAATAAATTTAAATGAAATTAGGTTTGTGAGTTTTGATGTGGTTTTGGATAGTTTCGACGGGAAAGGGGGGACAGAAATACATAAATATTTAGAAAGTGATGATGGTAATAGAAATTTTACTATAAAAGACCTTATTTTAACTAATGATAAGAATTTAGGTAGAGAAGATATTCTTACTAAAAATCAAGAAATTCAATATAAAGCAGAAAGATATTTTTGATCTGAAAAAACTAAAAACATTCAGAGAGAGAAGCGTGCTTTAAAAAGAATCTTGTGAATTAAAGGTTTGTTTGGATGGGGATGAGTAGATGAGGATATGAGTATTTCTACTCTTGATTATAACACAAACAATCCTGCTCTTTTGGAAAGAAGAAATCTTAGAAGATTGAAAAAAATACTTTGGGATGTATATAAAAATGAAGATGTTTCTGTCAAAGGATTGTTTCATGATGTGTCTAGAGATTATGATTTATCTATTCCTCCTAGACCCTCACAAAATCAAGATAAAAATAGGCAAGAATTTTTTGAATTATATAGAATGTATAAAGAAGACAAAAATTGTGGAGATTATTTCAAAAAATCTATGTGATTGTTGGAAAATTATTTCTTAAGATGAATAGATGAGTTTGGTACGACTACTGATGATAGTAAAATGGATGTGAGTAATTTGTTTACCTCTATATATAAAAAAGAGGCAATTTGAAGAGTGGATGGGCTTATTGACCCAGACAAGAGAAGACTTGCTGTAAATCATCTATTTAAAAAACCTACTAGAAAAAGAACTATTGAGTTTACGAATGCTGATTTTACTAGTAGTAAAGAGTTAAGAGAATTGAAAAGAATGGTAAATAAAATAGATTTGTCTACATATCTTACAGATCCGAATGCTAGTAAAAAACATGAAAAGTTTACTAAATTATACGATAAGTATAAAAAAAGTAAACAAGGGGGTGTTAAAGATGGAAATGGTAATTTTGTAGTAATGTGAGAAAAAGATACTAATGATCCAAAAAAATGTTACTATAATGCTGTGTTTGATTTCTTGGCATGAGTTGTTGAGTGAAGACAAGATATAGTTTCTGCGGTAAATAATACTAAGATTTTGAAGGAGCTCGATGATATAGATATTGAAGGTAATGAAAAAAAATTATTTGACGACAAACACGAGAAAGCTTTTTTAATGTTGATATCAGACTTTAATCAAGATTGAAGAGTTGATCATGGGGATAGATGATATGTTATGTGATTGACTGTAAAAAATGTGTATAAAAGTGTAAAAGTAGATTTTAACTATTTGGGGCAAGATTCCGAATCAGAAACTAAACCTAAACCTTGGAAAAACCTTATAAGTTATTGTAAACTTTTAATGGAAGAAAATAGTGATTTAGCACTTTTGAATGATATTGAAAAACTAAATGATGCAAATGATTTAGCAACAGTTTTAGATAAATTAAAGACAAATCCTGGTTTGCTTTGATATTTTCAAACTACTTTAGCTAATAGTCCTATGCCAATAGACTATATATTTAGGTATGGAGAAGGTGCAAGTGAGGAGTATTTGAATTTTGTGTTACCACAAATAGAAAATGGAACTTTCAAGATTGAATGATTGGATGAAGCATTTAGAAAAGAATATCAGAAATTGATAGATCAGTGATTAAAAGATGATCCAGAAATTAGAGCAGTACTAAAACCTATGTTTTATGCTGGAGTAGTAAATAATGGATGAATTAGCGGTTCTTTGTGAACATGACTTACATATGATGCTGGTAAAGCTGGTCAATTTAGTATGAATTTGTGAGTTTGAAACCTAGCAAAAGATGAAGATCCTGTTTTGGGTGTCGTTTTTTCTTATAATAAATCTATAAAACTTTCAGATAATACTAGTTTTGATTTGGGTGGATGAGTATGAACTGGAGGATGACTCGGGCCTGAAGATAAATTGATGTTTTTACCTATGGCTTATGGAAATGCTTGAATTACATCTAGATTAAATCCAGGTGTAAATTTAACATCATTGAAAAATAAATCAGCACATTATTTTAGTGTTTGATGAAATATAACATGGATTTCCGGAGCTTGATTTGGTGGGGGATGATACTTGTGACGATCTAGAGATAAAATGAAGTTAGTTGATGAACAATCTCTACAAATAAAAGAAACTTTGACCGGAAGAAATAGTGTATTATATAATGTTTTGGATTCTGCAGATCTTTCAAGAGATAAAGATAATATTGTGTATTACATAAGACAAGGTTTAACTGAACATTTTTTCAAAAAATCTTTTGATAAACTCGGAGATCAAGACAAAAAATTAGTGTCAAAAGCGGCTGAAAATTTATATAGATGAATTTCGTATTATAGTGCTTGAGTAAAACTTGAAAAAGATGATAAAAGAGCGACTGCAATTATACATGATGTTGCTGAGGCTTATGCTATACAACGAAAAAATGATGCAAAGATTGATGCTAAGGATTTACATTTGAGTGGAGCTTGAATTTCTGTTCAAATGTTAGCAAATTTCGTTCCAATTGTATCTTTTGTAGAATTTTCAAAATATAAAAATCTTTATTCTAAAGAAACTGCTCAAAGTAAAGCAAATCATTTTGAGAAACTTGTTAAATGAATATGAATGAATATGGCGGAATGAAAAGATTTTTATAAGGAATGATATATGACACAGAGTGCTGTGAATTATTTGAATGATAAATTAAGTATTGCACATCCTGATATTTCAAGTCCTGATTTGAATATAAAATTAAAGCCAATTACGGATAGTGTTGATGGGAAAATGGTTCAAGTTCTATATATTCCGTTGGATTTAATAAAATATGCAAATATAAATATAGATTCTGATGTTGCAAACTATACTACAATTGATTCCGAAGAAAAACACTTGCTTGTTCCTTCTAATACTAAAATATGATTGATTGATTATAGTAGATTGGGAAGTGCTAGATTTCACCTCATTATATGAGATGATAAAGTAAAAGTTAATGATGTGAAGGTGTGATATGATATAGAAGATTATGGATGAGATCCAACAAAGTATGAATGAGGTGTTGATACGAGAGTTATCATGAAACAAGAGGATATCAACGATAAAATTAATGCTCTTAATCAAGACATTGATCCAAGTAAGTATGAAGATGAATTGTTACCTATAGATGAATGTTTAGAATTGAGAAAATGAGAAGCTGTTCTCAAATTGAAAGATGGGTTTGATAATAGATGTAAGGTTGTTTGAACTACAGATTTGGTTAAAATTGATGGAGATATTTTGACAATGCCTCAAACTGGAACATTATCTATAGTAAAGAAGACAGATGGTGAATATAATTTTTATTACAAATCTCATCCTTTAAGAGATTTGGTATTGGATTATAGAATAGATAAATATACTCAGAAAACTCACACGAAAACTGTGACTGAAACGAACGAATCTGGTCAGACAGTTGTTTATGAGAGGCGAGAAATAGGTTATGATGTTGATATGTTCTTGGAATACAGCGAAATAGATAAATTGTTTGATAATATAGAAAAAGAACTTTCAAGGATGGATAATAATGTTCCTTCTGTATATGGACAATTTATGGCAAACTCATTTACATATGCAACAACTGTCATTGAGGAAGATAATTATAATGAAGCTTTTGTTAAATTAACAGAAATACTTAATGATAATACAAATAATTTTAATGATAATATGTTTGATAATTTGAGAAACAAAATAGATGGATCACTTACTCCACAAGAGAAAGTTATGATTGTTGATAGGTTTAAGGCTGTGTTTTCTTATCATCCAACTCTGTCTGATGGTTTCACTAACAATTGAGCATGGTTGAAAACAGTTTTTGATCGTAGAAAAGATTTTTATAGGCAATTATATTGATATGATAAAACAGCTAAATTCCCTTTGGATGATAGATATAGAGCAGGTTTATTGAATGATTTCAAGAAACAATGACTACTTGAAAGAAGAAAAGAAAAAAATCTTTTTGGTATGACTGCCTTTTATCGTAGCGACAATAAAGAGTGAAAATGATATTCTATGACTCAGATGTGATATACTAATGTGCTTGCTATTAAAGGTAATTCTGAGTCCTGAATTAAAAAAATCGCATGAACTGACTTGCTATCAGCACAAGATTGGTTCTGGAAAAACTTAAATAAAAGTGGACCACATAAGGAAATATTAGTAAAGATGTTGGAGAAACAAATCAAAAATGTTAGTGGTATTGATTTGACTGGTAATCTAGATGATTCATTGGAGAATTTGTTAAAATGAGAGACTATTGACATTGGCGGTAATATAATTAAATTGGATTTAGATTATGTATTTTATTTGTTGTGAGAATGTGCTAATGAATCGATTTGAATAAAATTAAATGGTATCGAAATAAAGAAAGAGAAAGACTATCCACAAGTTACTTCTACGGAAACAATAGATGAACGAGAAGATGAATTTAGCAATGAATGACATCGAAGAAGTATAGTAAAATGACAATTGCACTATGATTCTAATATAAAAACAAGAACTGATATAGCAAACGCTGAAAAAGATTTTGCTAAAAAGAAAAAGGTTTCTTTTGCGGGATCTTATAGTGGTAGGTTGAGGTGAGAGCCGGAAGATGATCCACATACTATAATAAGTGAAGATAGTGAGGAACCAGCTGACAACCCACAGTCTCAGGTAGATAGTGACATTAATGATGTTAATGTGGATAATCCTCAGTGAGAACCAGAGACTGGTTCGAATACAGGTGCAGGAGATGATTGAGATGGTTTATCACATTGAGGTGATGATGATGTTAAAATCTAAAATTGATTTATATTGATTTAATAAATAACTGACTATTAAAATGAAAAAACTTATTACATTTATATTGTTCATGGCATCTACTATTGCCTTTGCGAGTGCTGGTAATATTGCAACGAACAATTTATCTTCTATGTACAATTCATGTAACCCAAGTGAATCGCTGAATGTATATTATTATTTGGATAATGGTAATAGTATTACCAGAAAACCATATGATATTTTTCTAAATACAATAGATTCTATAATATCTTTGGAGTCTGTTGTGGATATTTGGCGTAATGGTAATATTTTGACTAATTGTACAGATTGGAATAGAGTTAGTAATGTTACAGTAGCTAATGATCCAAACTGATCTTTGGCAATCCAAAACTATGATGGATGTGTATTTAACAAACCAAACTATCTTAAACATTCTGATCCAAATAAAATAGATGCACAAATTCATGTTCATTTGAAATATTTTAAGATTTTTGGTTGGGCATCGAATAGTATTACTAGTAGGTTTTTTCATAGAGATTTAGGATCTAGCACATGGACATGTTATCCTGGTGGGAATGCTGTTACTGATTACAGTTCTTGTCCATCACAAACAGTGAAATATTGAATTATTAATTCTCATACATGAGAGTGTTTAAATTATAGACTTTTCTGGTGTTGAGATGGGCTTGTAAATAGACCAGGTTGATATACCAGTTATTCAAACTGAAATTTTTCAGAAGAATGTGATCCAAATGATCCAAATAAAGTTGGTTGGTGAAATGGATGATGTAGTAATAGCTGTAAAGCCATTACACAAAATGTTCCAACTTGTTCTTTATCTATAAGTCCTTTACAAAATTCTACTTATAGAGTGAATTGGACAGTAAATTGAACATTCAATCCTACACAAATCACTATACAGCCTACTTTATTTTCACCTAGTTATAAAAATGTTAATATAAATGTATGAAGTTTTGATACTGTTGCTCCACACTGATATTATGGGCCTTTTACAGCAACTATGACTGTTACTAATAGTGCTGGATCAAATACATGTCGTGCTACTTATAATATCCCACAACAAACAAAAACTTGTTGAGATTGAAAGGTAGATCGACCAAATGATGATGGAGTATATGAGCAATGTGATAACGGTCCTAATTTTGGGAATTGATGTAACAACAGATGTCAATTGATGACTCCTAGTTGTGATTTAATGATAACTCCTCCTGTTTGAGTGCTTGGGAAACCTACTGTATTCCATACGTTTACAGACTCTTGGGCGATCTCAAATTCATTAGATCTTTGAAACCATTTGGCTTGAGGTTTTCAAAATATAGTTAAACCTTTATCGTGATATGTAGAATATATATATCCACACATGGCAGACTATACCGTGGTTTTTGGTGCTAAAAATAACTATACTGGAGAAGTTGCAACTTGAGTGGAAATGCCAATAACATACTGTACTGGAGAAGTTACAATACTTCCTGGATGTGATATAGAGATTCCTCGGCATCCTATAGAATTATGAGAAGTTGCAGAAATTAAATGGAGAATTTGGCCAGCTTTTAATATACCAGCATCTATGCAGGTTTCTCATCCGATAGTTAATCCTCCTTTTGTTGGACCATGGCCTCATAATATTTATAGTAAAACATGAAGTGTTTTTGTATGACCAAATATAACTCATACTTGAGATTATACGTTTTCAATAAGTTCTCATACAATATATGGTCAAGAGTTTTCTTGTACTGGAGTTTTGAGAGTTTGAAAACAAACTCCTCAACTTAAAATAACAAAAACACTTTTGAATACTTGATCGTTTAGTTCTGGAGATTATGTTGGATTTAAAATAGAATTAACAAATACTGGTTCTTGAGTTTATCATAATGCATATATAAAAGATCTTTTACCGTCATCTTTGAATTTGGTTTCTCATAATATACAATGAGTATATCCATATCAAAGTGGATTATACATGAGTGGTGCACTTCAAGTGTTAGAATATTCTTGATTTAATTTAAATGTTTGACAGACAGCTGTTATGTATTTAACATGACAAGTTAGAGGAGATGCATCGCCTAATAATACTATAAACTGGGCATTTACTTCATGAGCTTATGATACTGCATGGTTTGCGTTAAGACCAAAAGCATTCATACAAAAATATCAGAGATTTGGGGATTCTCCGTTTACTACAGGAGATATAAGTATTAATACTTGAAATTTGATAACATATAGAATAGATTTTGCAAATGCTTGAGTTGGTACCGCAACTGGAGTTCGTGTTGTAGATCATATGCCTCTGTGTATTACTTACTTGTCTGCAAGTATTAATGGAGTTACTTGAGCAAATTTCTATCAATCTTGGGATTGAACAGGAAGATATATTGTAGAATATTCGTGATTTGATCTTGCTCCTGGGCAAACATGATATATGATTATTACGGGTAGATTGGTTGATTCTCCTATTTGTAACGCATATACAAGTTTTGTAAATGATTCATATATCTATTTCTATACTCCAACGGAGGTTTTTGAATCTAGTACAACAGGATATAGATACCAAAGATCTATAGTAGTATTAACAAAAGACTCTGAACCTGATCAACACTTATTATGAGAGGGTAAGTTATTTGAGGTTAAAGTGGCGAATCAATGACCAAATTCGATATCAAATATCGTTTTACAAGATATTTGGCCAAATCCTTCTTGTATATCTTATGTTGATTGGACTGGTGATGCTGGATTGACCAAAAATCCAGTGGACTTAGCTTGGAGTTATTCAGGGTTGAATCCATGAGAAGATTTAACATTATATATATCTGGACAGGTTTCTAATAACACAGGCTGTGTTAGCTCTGATTATGTAAATACTATGCGTTTAGCATATAAAGAACTGGGTATTAATTATACTGGAGAAGATTCATATCACTTTTCGGTGGTTTGAACAGAAAATGCTTTGTGTGATTATATTACTACTGGTGGAAATCTTACTGTAGATGAGCACAATCATTGATCTAGAAACTTTATTTGTTATTCTCAAAATGGAGTAATAGCAGATGAAATAGTAATAGATTGTGGAAACTGAATTGTTAGAACTGGTTATAATAGATCAGAGTTTACTCATACTTGTCCGTATGTTTATAATCCTAGTGTTTGAGTGACTGGTAATACTTATAATGTACAATGTTATGTAGATGAGCATACGAGAGATCAATGTAGTACTTCTGTGAGATTAGACTCAAGGCTGGTTGGTGTTTGTGGAAATGGGGTTATAGATGAGTGAGAAGAGTGTGATTTGTGGACAAATACTGGTTTAATAACTCAATGAGTAAGAATATGAAATTATTTAGATATAAATCGTGATTATTTAGCCTGAATTTATGGTAATTGAAATCATTACTGTCAAGAATGTAGAATTAGAGAGTATCAAACTAATGAATTTGTTCATCAGCCACCTCAATGTTTATGAACAAATACAACGATTTCATTGATGAATAATGAATTGATGCCTTTCTGGTGGAGATTGTGGAAAAGAACTAATCAGTTTGTTAAATCAAATTACAACTGTTCAGCTATTGATACTAATGAAACAGTGACTTATATAGATGAAAATTCAATGCAATGTACTTTCGCTGTATATGATGGAAATAGGCATCAACAAATAAATGATAATCCATTACATACATTCGTGACGGATTGTTATGAAAAAGATAATTCTGTAATGTTTAAATATTTTGAAAAGGCATATAAAATTGATTTTGATAAGGTTGCGTGAAGGTATGTGTTTAATACAAAAAGTATGTTCAATGGGAATGTAGATACCTATTGAGAATATAAACTAGTTTTGGAAAAGGTTGATTTTAGATATTGTGATCCAAGTTCTAAGTCTTGGGAGCAATGAAGAACCTATAAAGGAATTTGTGAAGTAAACTTTGCCTTAACTAGACCATATATCATGCAAATAAGTACTTTTGGAGTGAATCCTGTAGCTTCTAATGCTTCAGATTTCTTAACTGACTTTTATGATATGAAGTGAAATCCTTTAATAAAATCTACAGATATTCAAGATACTATATCAGTAAATTCTGCAACATATGGATTTGATAGTGATGTTGTAAATCAAATGAATAATTTTAAAGATAAATATGAGTCTTTATCTGTTGCAGTAGATAAAAACTTTAAAGTAAGGGATAATGTTAGAATCAGAGATATATTTGGAGATAATTCAATTGTTAAAAAAGTGCCAAATCAGATGATATTCTTTGTAAAATGATCTGGGGAATTAGTGTTGAGACAAATGACAAAACATTTTCCATCAGATCCGTTTACTATATATATAGAATGAATGGATGTTCTAGTAGAATGATCTATTACTACAAATTGAATGATTATTACAACAGAAACAATCTCTTTTGAAGATGATAGAGAACATGCTTATTGTGAAGAGGGATGACAAGTAGTAAATGGAATATTTATTGCTAGATGAGGATTTGATTCAGAAAACAGAACTAGAAATGAAAATAAAAATACAGAACGATGTCCTTGGGGTAATTTACATGTAAAATGAGTGTTGATAGGACATGGTGTAGAAAACTTAGTTAATAACAGAAGATCTCATTTGAATGATTGGTTTGAGGTTAAGAGTAATTTAGAAGCATCGATAAAGAGAGAAAGAAGAAATGAAATATTTGAATGAGCGGCATTGTTGATAGAGTACAATCCTAGTTTATGGACTCAGTTGCCTCCATGAGCGGATTCATTTACAGAGACATTAGATGTATATAGGAAGTAGGTCAATTAGTCAATAGTCGCTAGTCAATAGTCGGTAGACATTAGTCGATAGTCTCTTCCACTTGTGGCTGAAATCACCCTTTTCCCCAGTACCACCCGCCCCGTAGGACTACGGGGCCGGGTGGTATGGAGATGTAAACAAATCCCTCTACTCCCGCCCCGTAGCCCCGCTGTTTAAGCGGGGCGAGCGGGGAGAACAGCTCCCTTTGTCCCGATAGATCGGGACTCCACTTCGTTTCGCGAAAGGGAGACGGTTTTTTTTTCTATTTGTGGTCTAAATCCCCATAAACTGTAAGCGCGAATTCGAATTCGCGCTTGCAAGAAATGGGGAAGACCAATTTCCTTCTTTGAATGGGGACAGTTTGTTGTTTATTCCAGTAGTGTGGTCCAAGATTCTATTGCTCCGCTATTTAGCGGGTTTTTTTTAATTATGCTAAAAATGATAATCTAGGGTGATTTTTGTTTGAGAAGAGAATCATAAAATCCCTAAAACAAGAGGATTTGTTCTTTTTTACATTTTCTATTGACATTTGTAGGTAAAAATGTATTCTTTGTTCATCTATAATTATTTTTTAGATTTTTTTTCAACAGCAATGAAAAATTTAAAACTAATATTATCTCTTTTGCTTCTGATGTTTGGAGCATTTTCTTTTGTGAATGCACAGAGTTGTGACTATAGTGGTTCCGTAGAAGCATATGCATGTAATCCTTGAGAGTATTGTGACCAATCAAATTGTTTGTGTGAATTGTCTGGTCCTTGATTTGTTACCTCATGAAATGTTTGTGGTGTTTCTTGTTCATATGATTCTGGTTTAGATGCATATGCATGTAATCCTTGAGAGTATTGTAATCAATCAAATTGTTTGTGTCCGTCATGAAGCATAACTAACTGAGCTGTTTGTTCTCCATCTACGGTATTTTGTACTTCTCCTTGGTGAACTGTTGTCCATGTTTGACAATCTATAATATGATATCAATCAAATACTGTTCCTAATTGATCAGGTTGTGGATGACAATCTTTTACATGTCAAAATGTTGGATGAGTATGAGTTTTTTATCCGTTTAATCCCTCGTGATATAGTCAAACTTGTATAGTGTCGTGATTGGTTTCAACATGATTAAGTTGTGTGTTATGATGACTTTCTTATTCACATTGAACTATTAAAACTGGATTTTCTAATTCATGTGGTTCGTGTACATTAAATTCTATAACATGTAATAATGGAAACTGGACTGCTTCTGTTTGAAATGTAGCTTATTCATCATGTTCTCCTAGTTGTGGTACATCAGGTGGTGGTTCATCATGATGATGAGGTGGATCGTCTACACCAACTTGTAATTTTGTTGATCTTGTTTGTGTAAATTGAACTTATCAAAAAAAACCAGGAGTAAATTGTATAAATTGAAATGTGGGGAATGCTTGTAGTGGTACTTGAATATCTGCTACTACGGGGAATGTAGCTACTGGAGCATGATTGAATCCTTGAAAATACGATAGAATATGAGATATTTCAAATTCACCTTATAGTAAAGAATTAAATTTAGCATATCTGTATGCTTATAATATGTGAGTTACTACTATGCCAAACATTTTCAAAGCTGATTTGGAATGAAAATTGATCAGATCTCATATGGCGAAAATGATGGTGCAATGGTCTAAAAAAGTTCTTGGAGTAAAAGCTAATACTGGTATCAACTGTAAATTTGATGATATAAATTACCTAAAAGGACAAGATTTGTATGAGTTTGTAATTCAGGCTTGTCAAATGTGACTTATGGGAGTAGATAATACATGAAAACCAAAATCTAGTTTTGATCCCGACGGTGTTGTGACTAGAGCTCAATTTGGTACAGTTTTGTCTAGAGCTATACGATGAGAATACTACAATGGATGAGATCCTTTTTATAATTACCATTTGGAAGCATTAAATTCAGTTGGAATTATGAAAAAAATATCAAAACCATGGGATTATGAGCTTAGAGGTTGGGTTATGTTGATGTTACATAGGTCTCATGTGATGTTGAGTAAATAATTAAAATTAAATAATTTTTAGAAAAGAGTCTGGCTAAATGCTAGACTTTTTTTAATAATACCACTTGTTCAATATACATACAACTTAGGTAGTTCTTACTGCCCGGTGCTGTTTTGACAACCCCCCCTCTTTCTGTTTTTTAATCACCCCAAATTCTTCTTTGATTCTAAATCACCCCCTAGATCCCCCTTTTTTTCCCGTAGCTAGTACGGGAGGCAATAGATTCTGTCCTCCTTCTTTAGAAGGAGGGGGACCTCGCTATTCAGCGGGGGGGGGGGAGGATGTTAGAAACAGTGCCACCCGGGTGCAATTGGTAGCTCTGTGAGCAGCACCCGGGTGGTAAGGTAAACTGGGGTTTCCCCAAAAGAAAGAATTTGTTTTAAAACTAGTACAAAATATATTGTTTTTTAATAAAACGGCTTGACTTTTGTGTGGGAATTGTTATCATTTTGGTAAGAACCATATATTGTGGTTTTGGGTAGCTAAGGCCCAGGACTTAGCAGATCATTAAAATATCAATCAAAGAAAGGAGTGATTATGAAAAAAATTATGTCTAATTTGATTGATTTTTTTGGCAAAAGAACAAATGCCCCACCATATGTACAAAATCTCAAGATTTTATTATTAAGTCATGAGAAAGTTTATGATGGTGTTATTTGTTTGAAACTCAAAAAAATTAATCAAAAAAAATTAAAAAAAATTAAAAAAAGTAAAATTATGAAAAGAACATTATTCATTGTATTA
>FZPS01000040.1_pt176 | contig 13991 bp, 23 predicted proteins | sample 1817821 | NCBI WGS metagenome assembly FZPS01 (sample SAMEA104158645, study PRJEB21678) | metagenome | place: Germany | collected 2015-04-21 | reverse complement strand
CTCTAGATCTACTTCTAAGTAAATCCCCAGTAGAGAGATGCTTTAAGTTGTATGATGCTTCTAATAATTTAGACTGAGTTCCTTTCCCGCTTCCGGGTGCCCCTAACAAGACTACTATCATTAGGCTCCCCTTTTTCCAAAGCCCTTGTATTCCTTACCGGCTAGTTTAGATTTGATTTGTTCATAAGTTTCTAAGGCAACACCAACAACGATTATTAGTGAAGTACCTCCGAAAGCTATCGAACTATCTAGATCAAACCAAATAGTAAGTAAGATTGGTAGAGCTGCAACTGCACTCAGGGCAAGTCCCCCAACTGCTGCTACTCGATTAATTACTTTAGATAAATAATTTTCTGTTTCTCTTCCTTGTCTAATCCCTGGAATATATGAATTATTCTGAGCCAAGTTTTCACTTAACTTAGCAGGATCTAATTGCATATTTGACCAGAAGAAGGTAAAGACAATAATTAAGAATACATAAATCATTAATCCCCAGTAAACCCCATTTACATCTGCTGACATATTAAATATTTGAGAAATTAATACCGCAGTTTGATTTTTACTCCCAAACATCGATGCTATTGTTACAATCGCCATCATAAATGATGAGGAGAAGATAACTGGAATAACACCTGCTGGGTTTAATTTAACTGGTAGATGGTGAACATCACCAGGTTTAGTGGTGTTTTGTGAGTGTTGAAGCGGAATCTTCCGGACACTTTTCTCAATAAACACAACGAATAGTATAAATAATAAATAAGCCAATAAGTAAATCATAAAGCTAATAATACCAGAGATAATTACATTATTACTTAGACCAAAATCAATAAAGTTTCTGTATGCTCCCATTAACTGAGTAGGAATTGTTGAAATAATTCCCGCTGCAATTATCATGGAAACACCGTTACCGATACCTTTAGAGCTAATTCTGTCTGCTAACCAAAGAACAAACATTGAACCAGCTACTATAGTAATAGTTATGTAAATGTAGTCAAAGGTAGTAAATTCTACTCTGTGTACAGGGGTAAGCCCGTAACCTTCCATTAACTTTATAGTTCCAAATCCTTGTACCGCTGCCAAGATGATCGTTAGATATCTAGTTGCGTTATCAAGTTTCTTTCTTCCCTTTTCACCTTGCTTAGATAATTCACTAAGTTTAGGTAGTATTTCCATCATCGATAATAACTGAATTATAATAGATGACGTAATATAAGGAGATATACCCAAGGCAAATAGTGAGAAGTTTTGTAAGGAGTTACCACCTAACACGTTCATTAAACTAAATAAGTCTCCGTCTTTAAATTCAATTATGTTAGGAGTAATTCCTGGAACTATAAGTGTAGTACCAATTTTAAAGACTAAGAAAATACCAAGAGTAAAGAATATTCTTTCTCTTAGTTCTTTAGCTTTAAATATTTCTACTAGTTTCCTTATCATCTATAGCACCTCGATTTTTCCACCGGCTTTTTCGATCGCTTCAATAGCCCCTTTTGAAAATTTGTTAGCTATAACAGTAAACTTCTTTTCTAAAGGTCCTCTTCCTAAAACTTTTAAAGTATCATACTTAGTAGTTATAAGACCTTTTTCCTTTAAAACTTCTAAAGTAACCCTGCTTCCAGCTCTTAGAGAATTTAATTTTTCCACATTAATAGTAGCATATTTCTCTTCGTGATTGTAGTTAGAGAAGCCTTTTTTAGGTAATCTACGGTGAAGTGGAGTTTGTCCACCTTCAAATCCGATTCTAACTCCGCCACCACTTCTAGCTTTTTGTCCTTTATGGCCTTTACCAGCAGTTTTACCAGTACCAGATCCTTTTCCTTTTCCTAATCTCTTAGGAGCAGTCTTAGCACCTTCAGTATATTTTAGTTCATTTAGTTTCATATTCCCGCACCTCCTTTTTAGCTATTAAGCTACAGCTTCTTCGGGATTACTTCTACGGTTTCTAGCCGCAGCTTTGAATTTAGTAATGTTTTCAATCCCATTAACAGTAGCTCTGACTACGTTTATAGGTGTTCTTGATCCATTAACTTTAGAGTAAATATTTTTAATTCCTGCTAATTCTAGTACAGCACGAACTGGTCCACCGGCGATAACACCAGTACCAACAGGTGCAGGTTTCATGAATACTTCAGAAGCTCCATGTTTACCTATAGTTTCGAACGGTAGAGTATCACCTTTACTCATTTCGATTTTGTATAAATTAGTTTTAGCGATCTCAATTGCCTTTTTGATAGCGTCAGGTACTTCGTTAGCTTTTCCAAAACCAAAACCAACTGTCCCTTTTCCATCTCCAATAACAACTAGAGCGTTAAATCTAATTTTTCTTCCACCCTTTACGGTTTTAGCAACACGATTTATAGAAACAACTCTTTCTTCAAAGCGTTTCACTTCACGTTTTCTTCTATTTCCATCTTTACGAAAATTCTTACCACCCTTAGTTCTAACAGGTCTGTTTTCGTTTGTGTCCCTAGTATTTTCTTGTTTCATTTCTTTTTTTTCCATTTTTTCGCCTCCCTAGAACTTTAGTCCAGCTTCTCTAGCAGCATCTGCTAAAGCCTTAACTCTTCCGTGGTATAAATATCCACTACGATCAAAAACCACAGTTTCAATTTTATTCTCAATAGCTTTTTTAGCTATTTCTTCGCCAACTTTACTAGCGGCTTCAATATTAGATTTATTAGTTAAATCCATATTTATAGTAGAAGCACTGGCTAAAGTTATTCCTTTTTCATCATCAATAATTTGAGCGCTGATGTTTTTATTAGAACGGAATACACTTAAACGTGGGCATTCACTAGTTCCACTAATCTTTCCTCTAACACGAGTATGACGTTTTTGACGAAGTTTATTGCGAGAAACTCTTTTAATCATTTTCTTTCCCCTTTCCTATTAACTCTTACCTGCTTTTTTACCGACTTTACGAATAATTCTCTCATCAACATACATGATTCCTTTGCCACCATATGGTTCTGGTTTTCTAACACTTCTTATAGTGGCGGCCATTTGACCTACTACTTGTTTGTTAATACCGCTTATGATAATAGAGTTATTCTTTGGAACTTCAATAGTTACCCCTTCAATAGGTTTAACTGTTACCGGGTGAGAGAAGCCAACACTTAAAACTAAGTCGTTTCCTTCCATTCTAGCACGGTATCCAATACCTTGGATCTTAAGTTCTTTTTTGAATCCCTCTGAAACTCCTACAACCATTCCGTTGATTAGAGCTCTAGTGGTTCCATGTAATTGTTTAGTGTGTTTTTCTTCGTTAGCACGAGTAATTCTAATTTCATTATTTTCATTTGTAATAGTAAGAAGTTCTGAAAACTTATTAGTTAAAGTACCTTTAGGTCCTTTTGCAACTACATTGTTATTTTCATCTATAGTTACTTCTACCTCTTTAGGTATAGTGATGATTTTATTTCCTATTCTAGACATTATATACCCCCTACCATATATAAGCGACTACTTCGCCGCCTATTAGTTCTTCCCTGGCCTTCTTATCGCACATTAATCCCTTAGATGTGGAAATAATTGCAATACCTAGACCATTTAACACTTTAGGTAGATCGCCAGCTTTTGCATAAACTCTAAGTCCAGGCTTAGAAATTCTTTTAAGACCAGAAATTACTCTCTCATTGCCTACATATTTTAAATCTAGTTCTAGTGTTTTCTTGTTAGTTTCATCATCTAATATTCTATAATCAGCTATAAAACCTTCTTCTTTTAATATTTTAGCTATTTCTACTTTAATTTTAGAATTAGGCATTAATACTTGTTTGTTTTTCATCATATTAGCATTTCTGATACGTGTTAACATATCTGCTATTGGATCTGTCATTATCATAACTTTTCTCCTCCTTACCAACTAGCCTTTTTAAGTCCTGGAATTTGACCATCATAGGCAAGTTCTCTAAGACATATACGGCATAGTTTAAATTTACGAAGTACTGAGTGAGGTCTTCCACAACGTTCACATCTAGTATATTCTCTAACCTTGAATTTCTTAGGACGGTTATATTTAACTACTAATGATTTCTTTGCCATCGTTTCATTCCCCCTCTATTTTACAAACGGCATTCCCAAGCCGCTTAGTAAGCCCAATGCTTCTTTGTCTGTTTCGGCAGTTGTAACAATTACAACGTCCATTCCTCTAATTACATTTACTAAATCATAATCAACTTCTGGGAAAATAATTTGTTCTCTGATTCCTAGAGTATAGTTACCTCTACCATCAAATGAATTCTTACTTACTCCTCTAAAGTCTCTAACACGTGGAAGGGAAATATTAATTAATTTATCAAGGAAATGATACATTTTTGCCCCCCTTAGTGTAACTTTACAACCGATCGGCATACCTTCTCTAAGTCTGAAAGATGCGATAGATTTCTTAGCTCTAGTAACAATTGGTTTTTGACCAGTTATTAGTGTTAGTTCTTTTAATGATTCTTCTAATAATTTAGAATTTTTTGCAGCATCACCGACACCAATGTTAATAACAACCTTAACAAGTTTAGGTGCTTGCATTACTGACTTATATTTGAATTCTTCCATCAACGCTGGAACAACATCATTAATATATTTATCTTTTAATCTTAATGAAGGAGTTTCAGCTTTTTTAGTTGTCTTCTTAGTTGTTGTTTTTTTAGTTTCAGCCATTTTCTTCCTCCTCCTATTTAATTACCGAAGATGATTTTTTAGCAATTCTTACTTTCTTGCCATCTTCGATTTTGTAACCAACCCTGGTTGGTTTCTTTGTTTTTGGATCTAGCAGAGCTACATTAGAAATATGAATTGGAGCTTCTTTAAATTCGATTTTTCCTTCAGGTTCAGCTTGATTAGGCTTAATATGTTTTTTAACTTTATTTAAACCTTCTACAATAACTTTTTCTTCCTTTAAGAAAACTCTACTAATGACTCCCTCTTTTCCTTTTTCTTTCCCTGCTATTACAACTACTTTATCACCTTTTTTTAATCTCACTTTACGTTCCTCCTATATAACTTCAGGTGCTAAGGAAACAATTTTCATACAACCTGGTCCCTTTTCCCTAAGTTCTCTAGCTACTGGTCCAAAGACTCTCGTTCCTCTTGGATTTCCATCATTCTTTAATAACACAACCGCGTTGTCATCAAATTTAATGTGAGTTCCATCTTTACGGTTAACACCGTATTTAGTACGAACAATAATACCTTTGACGATATCACCTTTTTTTACAGCAGCGTGAGGAATAGCTTCTCTAACTGAACAAACAACAATGTCACCGATATTAGCGCTTTTTCTAACTGATCCACCTAAAAGGCGAAAGACTTTTACTTTTTTAGCGCCAGAATTATCTGCAACGTTTAGTTTTGATTCATTTATAATCATTTTCTTTTCCTCCCCCTCTTAAGCTATAGTAGCCTTTTTAATCACTTCTACAAGACGGAAATGTTTAGTTGCTGATAAAGGTCTGGTTTCCATTATTACTACTGTATCACCAATTCCTGCTACTCCATTTTCATCATGAGCTTTATATTTTTTAGAATGTTTAACTCTTTTTTGATATAAAGGATGTTTTTTGTAAGTTTCTACTAACACTGTAATAGTCTTATTCATTTTGTCAGATACAACAGTACCTGTAAGTACTTTTCTTTTGTTTCTTTCCATTTCAGTTACCTCCTTCATTATTTAACCATTTCCCTCTCTCTAATCACAGTTAGAATTCGAGCAATACTTTTTCTCACAGTTCTCATTTCTCCTGGATTTTCTAATTGTCCTGAAGCTTGTTTGAACCTCATTGCGAATAATTCTTGTTTAAGTTCTTCAACTTTAACTTTTAATTCCTCATTTTTTAGAGATTTGATTTCTTCTAGTTTCATATTACTCACCACTCTCTTTTGTAACTATTTTACATTTGACTGGTAATTTGTGAGAAGCTAGCCTTAGTGCTTCGCGGGCAGTTTCCTCATTAATCCCACTCATTTCGAACATAATTGTTCCTTTTTTAACTACTGCTACCCAACTATCTGGTGAACCTTTACCTTTACCCATACGAGTTTCTAAAGGTTTCTTTGTTTTGGCGATGTGCGGGAAAATTCTGATCCAGATTTTTCCTTGTCTTTTAGTATAACGAGCTAAACAAATACGGGCAGCCTCTATTTGTCTATTAGTAATCCAAGATCCTTCCATAGCTTGTAGACCATAGTCACCAAAAGCTATAAAGGTTCCGCCTTTTGCCTTACCTTCATAAGAAACATTATGAGGTTTTCTATATTTAACTTTTTTTGGCATCAACATAAAGATTACTCTCCCTTCTCTTCGTTCTTATCTTTTTTCTTTTCAGGAAGAATTTCTCCACGACATATCCAAACCTTAACACCTAAACGGCCATAGGTTGTATGTGCTTCGCTAGTGGCGTAGTCAATGTCAGAACGAAGTGTATGTAGAGGTACTACACCTTCACTATATCCTTCACTTCTTGCCATATCAGCACCATTTAATCTTCCAGAAACTAGTGTTTTAACACCTTTTGCTCCTGCTCTCATAACTCTTTGGATAGCTTTCTTCTGAGCTATTCTGAATGAAGCTCTTGCTTCTAATTGAGCAGCAATTGATCTAGCAACTACTTTAGCGTCTAAATCAGGATTTTCTACTTTAGAAACATTAATTTTTACATCTCTGTCTCCGACTATCTTCTTAATTTGTTTTTCTAATTCTTTAACGTTCTTTCCGTCTTGTCCGATGACAACACCTTGACGAGCGGCATGAATGTTAATTGTGATGCTATCTTTAGTTTTTTCAATTAAGATTTTAGAAATGATAGCCTCTTGCAATTTATTATTAAGAAGTTTTCTAATTTTAATATCTTCATGTAAGTATTTAGCATAATCTTTCTCAGCGTACCATTTAGATTCCCAATCTTTATTAATTCCTACACGTAGACCCGTCGGACTTACTTTTTGACCCATTCTAATTAATTCCCCCCTTACCTTTGTTCTAGCACAACGTTAATATGGCTAGTTCTTTTAGTTACTGATGATGCACTACCTTTAGCTCTAGGTCTAAATCTTTTTAGTTTCATACCTTCATCAGCATAAATTTCTTTTACAAATAATTTCTCTTCTTCTAAACCTTTATTGTTAACTGCATTGGCAGCAGCACTGTTAATTAGTTTTAAGACGATTGGACAAGCAGCCTTATTAACATTCTTTAAGATTGCTCTAGCATCTAGTAAACTCTTTCCTCTAACCATATCAATAACTAATCTGGTTTTTCTTGGTGTAACGCCAATGTTTTTTACTGATGCTTTTGCTTCAAAATTGTTTTCCATCTTTGTTACCCCCTATTTCTTTTTAGCCCTAGCTGAAGCTTTATCTTCTGCCGTATGACCTTTGTGCCCTTTATACACACGTGTTGGAGCGAATTCTCCAAGTTTGTGTCCCACCATATCTTCAGTTACATAAACAGGTATATGTTCTTTGCCATTATAGACTGCAAATGTAAGTCCGATGAATGATGGAAATATTGTTGATCTTCTAGACCATGTTTTAATTACTTCTTTCTTTCCTGCAGCATTTACTGTTTCTACTTTTTTAAGTAAATGTTGATCAGCGAAAGGTCCTTTTTTTAAACTACGAGCCATTTATATTTCCCCCTTATTTAGTTTTGCGTCTTCTAACGATTAGTCTGTTAGACGCTTTCTTTCTACTTCTTGTTTTAACACCAAGAGCTCTTTTACCCCAAGGTGTTCGTGGTGCATCGTGTCCGATTGGTGATTTACCTTCTCCACCACCGTGAGGGTGATCGTTAGGGTTCATAACAGATCCTCTAACAGTAGGTCTAATACCTTTCCAACGATTACGACCAGCTTTTCCTAGATTAACTAAACCGTGGTCAGCGTTACCAACTTCTCCAACTGTAGCTCTACAAGTTCCTAATACTTTTCTAACTTCTTTTGAGGAAAGACGGATAATTACATAATTCCCTTCTTTACCAAGTATTTGAGCACTAGTTCCTGCAGATCTTACCATTTGGCCACCTTTACCAGGTGTTAGTTCGATATTGTGGATAACTGTACCATCAGGAATGTTTTTAAGCATCATAGCGTTTCCGACTTTAATATCGACCGCTTCTCCAGAAATTATTTTATCTCCTACTTTTAATCCTTTAGGTGCGATGATATAGCGTTTCTCTCCATCAATGTAATTGATAAGGGCTATATTAGCACTTCTGTTAGGATCATATTCGATTCCAGCAACGTTGCCGATGATTCCATCTTTGTTTCTTTTGAAATCAATAATCCTATATTTTTGTTTGTGACCGCCACCAATATGACGAGTCGTTATTTTCCCTTGATTGTTTCTTCCACCAGTTCTTTTCTTAGATCTTAATAAAGATTTTTCAGGAGTACTTTTTGTTATTTCATCATTAGTCAAGGTAGTCATGTTTCTGCGTCCTGCAGAAGTTGGTTTATAAACTTTTATTCCCATTTTTTCACTCTCCTATATTTTTCTTTCTTTTATTTACTCTTTAAACAAATCAAGAGCTTGTCCTTCTCTTAAGGTAATGACAGCTTTCTTGTATCCGCTTGTTTTACCTGCATGTCTTCCAACTCTTTTAGATTTTGGACGAACATATGAAGTGTTAACTTTTTTAACCTTTACTCCAAAGATACTTTCGAAGGCATTTTTGATTGCTACTTTATTAGCATCTTTTTTAACTTCAAGTGTTATTTTATTTTGAGTTTCCATTATATTAGTTGATTGCTCAGTAAGAATTGGTCTTCTTAAAATTTCATAACTTTCTGCGGTTGGTTTACCAACACTAACAGTTGCCTTTTCTTCTTTTGCTTTTTTAGTTGTTTTACGTGCCATTATGCTAATACCTCCTCGATGTTAGTTACTGCATCTTTAGTGAAGATTATAGTGTCAGCGTTTAGTACATCATAAACGTTGATTCCTAAATCATAATAATAAGCAGTTTCTCCATTTTCGTTCTCATACTCGAATTTATCTGCTAGTAGAAGAGCTACATTTTTCAAGTTACTTAGAGCATATAGAGTCTTTAATGTAGTTGTGTTTTCACTAGCAACGATTAGAGTTTTTCCTTTTGCATTTAAGTTTTCTAATACTTGAAGTAAATCTTTTGTTTTACCACTTTCAACATCTATTCTATCGACAACGATAATTGCTTCATTTTGTGCTTTTAAGCTAAGAGCAGACTTAAGTGCAAGTCTAGCTTCTTTTCTATTTTGTTTAAGTGTAAAGTTTTGTTCACCTGTAGGGCCGAATGATTTTCCTCCGCCTCTCCAGATTGGAGATCTGTTAGAACCATGTCTTGCTCTACCTGTACCTTTTTGTCTCCAAGGTTTTCTTCCACCACCGCGAACTTCAGATCTAGTCTTAGTTTTAGCGTTGGCAAGCCTTAAGTTTGCATTTGCTAATTTAACCGCATCATAGATTGATTGATTATGAGGAGTAACCCCAAAAACATCTTTGTTAAGACTAATTTCTTCAATCTTGTTTCCGGTTTGATTTAATATATTAGTTTTCATTCTTTATCCTCCTCTTACTATTTGGCAGTTGCCGCTGTGTAATCTACTAAAGTTCTTGGACTTAGTTCTTTCTTTTGTTCCTTAACTGCGCTTCTTATAGTTAGTAGTCCTTTTTTAGGTCCAGGAATTGAACCCTTTACCAACATAACATTTTTACTTGCATCTACTGATACTACTTCTAAGTTAAGAATAGTAGTAGTTTCATTTCCGTGATGTCCTGGCATTTTTCTTCCAGGGTGGATACGGTTGTTAGTAAGACCAGAGGCTAGAGAACCTACTTGTCTGTGGAAACCAGAACCATGTGCTTTAGGCCCAATCTTGTGACCATATCTTTTAACAGTTCCTGAGAATCCTTTTCCTTTTGAGATACCAGTTACGTCTACTACGTCACCAGCCTTAAAGATGTCTACTGTAATTTCTTCACCCTCTTTGAAGGTACTTAACTCTTCACCTTTGATTTCTCTAATAAACTTTTTAGCAGGAGAGTTAGTTTTTGCAAATACTCCCTTTAGAGGTTTATTAAGTCTTTTCTCTTTAGTGTCTTCATATCCTACTTGAAGAGCTTCATAACCATCTTTATCGATAGTCTTCTTTTGTAAAATAACGTTAGGTAAGACTTCTACCACAGTAACAGGAAGCACAACACCTTCTTCTGTGAATACTTGAGTCATCCCAACTTTTCTTCCAATAATTGATTTCATTTTTATCTGCACCTCCTATTAAAGTTTGATTTCGATATCTACACCGCTTGGTAAATCAAGTCTGGTTAAAGTATCTACTGTCTTAGCTGTTGGATTAACAATATCTATTAATCTCTTATGTGTTCTCATTTCAAATTGTTCACGAGAATCTTTATATTTGTGAACCGCCCTAAGAACAGTATAAATCTGCCTTTCTGTTGGTAATGGTACCGGACCTACTATTTTAGCTCCAGTAGATTTTGCTACATCAATAATCTTTGCTGATGAAGCATCTAGAATTTTGTGATCGTATGCTTTTAATTTAATACGAATTTTGTTTGTTTTTGCCATGTTTTTCTTTCCCCTTTCGTCTAAAATCTGGCTTAGACAAGTGCTCAACATGAATGACCTGACATCACCTACCATGACAACACCTCTCGGTGTGTCAGCAACCTCACATATCAATGCACATGCGATATGATTCTAACAAAGATTAGAACGCTTGTCAATAATGAATTTTAGTTTTTTTATTATAAGCAAATAAGGCACAAATGTGCCCTATTTTTTAAATCATTAGTTACTCCTAATTGAGTCGATTGGCTTCTTCCTGGCTGTATTCCATACAGGTAGGAATGAAGATACAAACGCCGTACCAACACTAATTACAAGGATTAGGAGTATTTGCCTTATAGATACAAATAACATATTAGCATTTATACCAAGTTCACTGATTAGAAGTCGGTTAATGAATATGATTCCTATGAAAGTTAAGATTATCGCTATTAAACTATTTATAAGCGCTATAATAAAACTTTCATTGAAGAAGATGGCGAATACATCCTTAGATCTAGCACCAAGTGCTCTTAGTATTCCTATTTCTTTCTTCTTGTGAGAAATACTAGTAGAAATAAAGTTTAACATTAATAATGCGGAGAAGAAGGCAAATCCAATACCTATATACATAAAGACCTTAGCCATTACGGTAATCATTGCATAGAAATTATCTAATGTTGTTAATATGCCGTTTGCTAAACCGATTCTATTTCCATCTTTATCATAAGTATAAGAGAATTTAACAAACTCACTGATACTGTTTCTATTATCTAAATTGAATTTACCAATAAGGAAACTATATTCTTTTTTGGAAGTATTTCCGGTAATATCTTCATATGTTTCTGCATTCATTTTTACAGAATAATTGTAAGAGTCTCCTAAATAGAATCCCACAACCTCTAAGGTGCCTTCCTCTATTTCTTCATCACCGCTCTTATAATCTTCTTTAATATAATCTATTAATAGGTTTATATCATTAAATAGAACACTCTTGTAATTATTAAGGAACTTTTTACCCAATTCTGGTTCACTAGTTATCAACCATTCTAATTCATTGATTATTTCCGTGTATGACCTTCCGCCATATTCTAAACTATCATATTCGATAATGTTGTTGTTTAGTGCATTCTCAAAATTCGTTTGCATCTGAGTAATATAATTTATATCCGTATTGATATCGTTTAGCCTGGACAAATTAATTAGTATCTCATTTTCTTTTAAGAGTTCTTGATTGTTGTCTATAAAGATATTATTAGTCTCTTTTTCTTCAAGTATATAAACTGTATATAAACTAATGCTATGCAGTTCGCTATCTTGTTTACCACTTTCATATAGTCTTATATAGGAATAGTTGTTTCCACTTTTAACGTTACCTATAATTGATTCAAAGTGTTCACTTGCAGCAAATATTTTAGTAGCAAAAGAGGAACGTTTATACTCATCTGCTCTCATACGTTCCATATAATCATTATTACTTATGCCCATATATTCACTAGGTATTGAACCACTATCAATGACCCCGATTATAGTGTATAACTCATCCTGATCTGGATTTTGAAGAAGACTATTACTATTAACGCTAACTCCAATAAAATCTTGATAGGAGTCAACACTTCTAGTAACAGTATTATAACCCCATTGAGTCATGGAGTAGGTTTCAATTGTCTTACCGATGTATTGATCAGCGAAGTGTTTAGAAATAGCTATTTGTTTAGTTTCGCTAGGGATTGTCCCTGCTACTAAGGTAAAGTCATTATCACTTAATATTTTGGCATCTATCGGAACCAAACCATAAGCTTGTTCAGCCTCATAATTTATTGAGCCATTAACATTCATAACATTAAATCTAAACGATGTTTCAACAACAGGCAAAAAATTCATATCACTATATTCTTCATTTATAATTTGTAAATCACCTTCACTTATTCCCTTTTGTTCTTCATATCCTCCCCAGGGACTAGGTTCGTAACGAGCTACTAGAGCGTTTTCTACCTGTTCGTTAATAATTAAGTCAGTCGCTACTTGATGACGCTGGAAATTACCGATTGTATCTGCTACTCCAAAGAAAGCAAAAGCTATCACGGATAATAAGATAGTAAAGGCTAAACGGATTTTCTTAACCTTTAGTCCGCTGGCGCCCATCTTAAACGCGTGCTTAAGAGGTAATTTAGAGTGAATCAGTTTAAAGTCTTCTGCCTTATATTCTATTTTATTTAATTCAAGATCATCTGTATCTTTGAATTCCCCTACAGCACCCTTATTAGCGAGGTCTATCTTTACATCCTTTAAGACACCTTCGCTAGTAGTTAGAAATAAGTCACTCTTTTGAGTAGATAAGAATCTATTTATTTTCTCTACATCCTCACTACTAAGTTTAGTTCCTTGTTTTATAGAAATAGTCTTATCAGATATTTGTCTTACATCAGAGTCAATAAAATCACCAGAATCATTTTTACTCACATCACTAATAATTTTACCATCTGCTAATTCAATGATTCTACTTCCATATTCCTCAGCAAAATCACGGTCATGTGAGACCACGATAACTAGTTTGTCTTTAGAGAGTTTTTTAAGAGTATCCAGGACCTGTTTTCCGGTTTTTGAATCAAGAGCACCAGTAGGCTCATCCGCCATGATTATCTCTGGGTTTTTAACAAGAGCTCTTGCAATAGCAACCCTTTGTTTTTGTCCACCGGACAAGGTATTAGGTTTTCTATCGCCCAGTCCCTTCATATCTACTGTTTCTAGTATCTTATTAACCTCTTCATTGCTTGAACCTCTTCCTTGAAGTTCTAAAGCAAGACCAATATTCTTAGCAACACTAAAATCCTCTAAGATGTTGTACTCTTGGAAGATAAAACCTATAAAGGTATTACGGTAACTATCAAAGTCACTATTCTTAAAACTCGATGAACCCTTACCCTTAATGATTATTTCACCATCATCATACTTGTCTAATCCGCCGATCACATTCAAAAGAGTAGATTTACCAGAGCCTGATTTACCCAAAATAAATACCATGCCGGTATTTTCTAAATATAGGGATACATTATCAAGGGCATTTATAGTTCCACCTTTGGTTACATAACGTCTGCTAATGTTTTTTAATTCGATCATTTTTTTTCACCCTTTTTAAAAACTTACCCTAGTTTATTATATTATGCAGGGTTTGTAAATATTAGAGTATGTAAATACTTAAATTCCAATAATAAAAAAGACTGTCTTTGGACAATCCTTCTAGTTTTCTAATTTTTCTATCAGCTTTAAGATCTTCTCACTTGGGTTTTGAATGTACTTAATAGCATCTTTATATTTACTTATCGCTAGTAGTTGTATTCTTTCACTTGGGTTATCCATATGTCTAATTGCGCTTGGGTATAAACTAAATAATTTATTTAAAACCTCATCACTTGGGTTTTTAATGTATTCTAAGACACCCGGATTGTTT
>FZPS01000048.1_pt511 | contig 13994 bp, 15 predicted proteins | sample 1817821 | NCBI WGS metagenome assembly FZPS01 (sample SAMEA104158645, study PRJEB21678) | metagenome | place: Germany | collected 2015-04-21 | reverse complement strand
ATGGTGGAATACTCGAATACGGACCAGACGAGATTGATATCAACAGCAGTGGTGTGATCATTCGCATTGTAGGTAACGGTTTGCAGATTAGAGCAATGACTCAGACTGAGCTGTCGATCCGCGGTCTGATTTTAGGTGTTGAGTTTATTTACTAGGGAGCTGAAATCAACTCATGTGAGGACGGGGAGACTTGATGCTGACAGTCGTGAATTTTTTCAGGGGATACCTGGAGGTTGAAATTGTCGGTCGATACCCTGAACGCTTTATCAATATCTGCTCACAGAACAATATTGTGTTTTGGGATCTACAGAAGGTAGAAACTGACAAACTCAGAGCGAGAGTCAGGGTTTTTGAGATCGAACGCCTGAGGGAGCTGGCGAGAAATGCGCTCTGTGAGGTGCGGGTGCTGTCTAAAAGGGGCGCCCCCTTCTTTGTGTGGAGATTTAGGAAGAGATATCTGTTTATTGCGGGGTTCATTTTATTTATATCTGTACTGTATTTTTTCTCGCTCAGGATTTGGGATATTGAGGTTATCGGTAATGAAAGGGTGAGTGAGGAGCGTATCCTAAAAAATCTGAGAGACATCGGGATCAGTATTGGCACACCATCTTCTGAAATCGATTCGGAGTTCATTGAAAACAGAATGCTGCTTCAGATACCTGAGCTAAGATGGCTGGCTGTAAATGTGCGCGGGAGCAGAGCAGAGGTCGAAGTGAGAGAGAGAACCGAAAAGGTTGAGGTTGTTGATACGAGGTTGCCCTGCAATGTTGTGTCTTCGAGGGCGGGAATAATTACAAAGATAGTTGTGCTTGAGGGCGCTGCACAGGTTGAAAAAGGTGATACAGTCGTGGAGGGACAGTTGCTTGCAAGCGGTGTTGTAGATACGGTTGTTGGGATGAGGCTTGTACACGCTATGGCAAAGGTTGAAGCGAGAACATGGTATAACTTTTCGGCCAAGATACCTGTAAACATCAGCATCAAGGAGTATACTGGTGCGGAAACCGACAAAAAATCAGTTATTTTGGGGGGCAAAAGGCTTAATTTATATTTAGACAGTAGCATTCCATATGAGAAATGTGATAAAATAACAGAAAGGACGCAGCTGTCATTACCTAGGGGGTATGTACTGCCAATAACCTGGGTTTCAGAGAGGTACATTGAGTACGAGAGCTATGAAGGCCAGCTGGACGCTGAGATTGCCGCGGAAATTCTCCGACAGTGTCTCAGGAGGCGTTTGGAGGAAGAGGTATCCGAAGGTGAAATTGTACGGACGGACTATTACCTTGGGACAGATGGCATCTTCTACACCATGAGACTGACGGCTGAATGTCTCGAGGACATCGCAGAGACCGTTGAAATTCCCTTGAAGAACCGAACCGGAGGTTAAAGAATCGGATGACCGAACAAACAATAAGTATAGGACACATGGACGAGGTAATAAATATTTTCGGCACGTTTGATAAGAATATGCGAGCAGTTGAGGACGAGTTGAACGTTAGGGTGACCGCTCGCGAGAATGAGCTGAGAATCGTAGGGGAGCCTGAGGATGTCTCCCTCGCCGTCAAAACTATCGATGGGCTGCTTTCCCTGAACTCCCGGGGAGAGGCGCCTGAGCTGCATACTGTGCAGTATGTTATAGCTCTGGTCCGTGAAGGCAAGGAGAAGGAGCTAGACGAGGTCGCAAGGGATGTGCTTTGCGTTACAGCGCGTGGCAAGCCCATTAAACCTAAGACCGTCGGCCAGCAACGTTATGTAAATGCGATCCTTAATAACACCGTTACCATAGGAGTAGGACCTGCAGGTACAGGGAAAACTTATCTTGCCGTTGCAGCCGCCGTTTCAGCGTTTCGTGAAAAAAAGGTGAGCCGTATCATCTTGACAAGACCAGCTATAGAGGCGGGTGAGAAACTGGGTTTTCTGCCCGGAGATTTACAGAGCAAGGTCGATCCCTATCTCCGCCCTCTATACGATGGACTGCTTGAGATGTTCGGACCGGAAGGATACCAGAAAAATTTAGAACGAAATAATATTGAAGTAGCACCCTTAGCCTATATGAGAGGCCGCACACTCGATGATTCGTTCATAATACTCGATGAGGCACAGAATACAACGCGAGAGCAGATGAAGATGTTCCTGACCAGGTTTGGATTTGGTTCCAAGGTAGTAATAACTGGAGACATAACACAGATTGACCTGCCTAGGGATAAGGTATCGGGTCTAAAGGACGCTATCCGCGTGCTTGACGGTATAGATGACATTGCGATAAGCTATTTGACTGCAAAGGACGTCGTTCGTCACGCGCTCGTACAGAAGATTATCAATGCTTACGATAAATTCGAGAAATCCGCTCCCAATCCCCCTGCCAGACAAGACAGGCGGCGTAGAAGATGAGTAGGGTTTCAGTGTCCGCAATGAAAAGAGGCTGTGCTGCAACAAGCAGTGAAAAGAGGCTAATAAAGAAATGTGCGCTTCACACACTTAAGGCAGAAGGTATCGAGGGACAGTGCTTTATTGCAGTCCATACCACAGATAACAGCGGGATTCGAAAAATCAACCTCGAAAACCGTTCAATAGACAGGGAGACTGATGTTCTCTCCTTTCCGATGCTAGATCTAATGCCCGGAGAGCAGCCAGTTCCATCTCCGAATAACACCGACCCCGAGACTGGGCTTATCTATCTAGGAGACATCGTGATATCAATTGAGATGGCAAAGCTGCAGGCCGATAGATACGGACACAGCCTTGAACGAGAATTAGGGTTTTTGACTGTACACTCAGTTTTACATCTGTTGGGCTACGACCATGAGACGGATACAGCTAGTGAGACCATGATGCGTATGCGAGAAGAGAAAATACTATCGGATTTGGGTTTGAAGCGGAAGTGATTCCAAAATATATTATCGAGGGAGGAAGCCTAAAATGGCGAGAAGCCTATGATAAAAAAGAACGGTATGTTTGCTATTGCAGGGAGACCGAATGTGGGAAAATCTACGCTTGTAAATGCTCTGGCTGGTGAAAAGGTAGCCATTGTATCAGACAAGCCACAGACAACGAGAAATCGCATTACTGCAATTCGAAATCTCGACGAAGTTCAATATATTTTCCTGGATACACCGGGTTTTCATAAGCCGGTTACAAGGCTCGGTAAATACATGAATGAGATGGTAACAAGCAGCGTCTCGGACGTGGACGCAGTGCTGTTGATAGTAGAACCTAAAGCGCGTGTGGGAAAGCCTGAGTCAATCCTGATCGACAAGATCAAGGAGATGAAGATTCCCGCCCTGCTTGTGATAAACAAGATTGACACAGTGCCTAAAGAGGTGATTCTTGAGGTCATAACCGAATATGAAAAGGCACACGACTTTGAGGACTATATTCCAATCTCAGCAAAGCTTTCTGACGGCATTGAAATTCTTTTTGGTTCACTAAAAAGATTTGCTTTGGAGGGACCTCCTCTATTTCCGGAGGATAGAGCTACTGACCAGCCTGACCGCCAGATAGCGGCCGAAATTATCAGGGAAAAACTTCTTTACACATTGGATAAAGAAGTGCCCCATGGGGTTGCAGTGGTTATTGATGAGTTCGAGGAGAGGGGAGCCGTACTGAATATCTCGGCAACGATTTATTGTGAGAAGGACACCCACAAGGGCATTATCATTGGGAAAAACGGAGCAAGATTAAAGGATGTGGGCTCGATGGCTCGTAAAGACATGGAGCGATTCTTCGGGGCGAGAGTCTTCCTTGAGACATGGGTAAAAGTCAGGGAGAACTGGAGGCAGTCCGAGACCCAGATCCGGAATTTTGGTTTTAGCGGATGAATCACATCACTGACGGACTAGTGCTTCGAGAGGTGGCCTACCGAGATTCGGATAAGATGCTTACGATTCTCTCGCAAGATTTGGGTAAAATTTCTGCATCCTGTCGGGGTGCCAGGTCCAGGCAGAGCAGTATGCGTGCGGGAACGCAGTTGCTGACCTATTCGAACTTCACATTGTTCGAAAACAGGGGGAGGTATACCATCAATGCGGCTGAACCGGTAGAGATGTTTACCGGCCTACGTAAAGATATTCTACTACTCTCTCTCGGAGCCTACTTTGCCGAAGTCCTTGAAGTGATATCGGAAGAGGAGGTTCCCACAACCGGTCTGCTTACAACTGGTCTTAACTGCCTCTATGCCCTGTCGGTCAGGAAGAAACCCCAGTTGCTCATTAAGGCGACATTTGAGCTCAGGATGATGATGTTTGCCGGATACACGCCCGATGTATTGGAATGTCCGGTGTGCGGAAACGAGGAGCCGTCAGAGCCGGTATTTCAGATTCAAAGCGGCCGCGCTGGGTGCTCAGCCTGTCTGGGAGAGGAGAGAGACGCCATGCCGCTGTGTAGCCAGTCCCTGTCAGCCTTGAGGTACATACTGTTGGCTGAACCGAAGAAAATTCTGTCCTATTCACTTGATGAAAAGCCACTTACACTGCTTGCTAACGTAACCGAGCGGTATCTAATCAGCAGACTTGAACGTGAGTTTTCGACGCTAAAGTTCTATAAGTCTCTGTTTTGAGTTTTAGTACGTGCAGAAAAATCATACAATAAGAGTCGTACAATTATAGCCATACAAAATCATTCGTTATAGACTTACATGTAATCTTAAGGAGGATCATTATGAAAAAGTCAACAGCAGCTCTAATAGGAGTCTCTTCTTTTGCGGCAGGAATCATATTGGGTTTTTTGATTTCGCCTGTAAAGCACGGTTTTGGTAACAACAACGGAAACAAGAGCTATCACTATTACGGTGATAATTGGACGCATAACCTCGATGACGATACGAGCTGCGATTTCGATTCGGACTGTGAATGCGAAGATGACGCGGAATGTCTTTCGGATATGGAAGAAGTGGCCGGGGATGTTGCAGAGGAAGTCGTCGAGGAGATTGATGAGATCGTCTAAGAAGTCGAGTGAAATGTTCAAATTAGTAAACAGAGGTTATTAGTATTGCAAACGTTATATAAGAAGTCAATTCAAACGTTGGAGCTTCCGGCAATTCTGGACAGACTCGCATCATTTGCTCTCTATGATGATGCAAAGGATGCCGCAAGAAGCCTTTTCCCTGCTGACGACACAGATGATGTGCGCAGGTTGATGGCTGAGACATCTGAAGCGGTGCGCCTTATTCGGCAAAAAGGAAGCCCACCTCTCAGCAACATAAAGAACCCTGAGGGGATCGTAAGGCGCGCCGAGCGGGGCGGTATACTGAATATGTCGGAGCTGCTCTCAATATCTGCCCTATTACGCGATGTAAGAAGGGTTAAGAGTTACAGCGAGGAAGATATAGAGCAGGTTACTGTCCTTGACGGCAGATTCGACAGGCTGTATCCCAACAAATATCTAGAGGATAGCATAAATAGTGCCATCATAAGTGATGAGGAGATGTCTGACTCAGCAAGCCCGACCCTCTACGATCTGCGACGTAAAAAACGAAATGCGAATGCGAAGGTTCGGGAGACACTGCAGCGGATAACTTCATCCTCAGCTTACTCAAAATATCTTCAGGAGGCTATAATCACACAGCGCGACGGGAGATATGTGGTACCCGTAAAGAGTGAGCATAAGGGTGAGGTTCCTGGGCTTGTGCATGATGTTTCCTCAAGCGGTGCTACATTTTTTATAGAACCGATGCAGGTGGTACAGCTCAACAATGAGATCCGCGAGCTTACAGCAAAGGAGAAAGCGGAGATAGAGCGCATTCTTGCTGAGTTCTCTGCTGAGGTTGCCCAACAGGCGGAAATCATTCTTGAAAACTACCGCATGCTTGCTGAACTCGATCTGATATTTGCGAAGGGAAAGCTGTCCTACGATATGCGTGCGTCAGAGCCTGAAATAAGAGATGAGCGAGGCATCTATTTTAGGAATGCGCGACATCCCTTACTAAATCCGTCGACCGCTGTGCCCATAACAGTAAGGCTTGGAGAGGAGTTCGACACGTTGATTATTACCGGGCCAAATACCGGTGGAAAGACCGTTGCCCTTAAGACCATCGGCCTGCTTACTGTTATGGCTATGTGTGGACTGCATATACCTGCGGATTATGGGAGCTATGTTTCGGTATTTACAGGAGTATATGCCGATATAGGGGATGAGCAGTCTATAGAGCAGTCGCTCTCAACATTCTCTTCGCACATGACGAACATAGTGTCTATGCTTGACAAAGCTCATCCTGATTCTCTCATGTTATTTGATGAGTTGGGCGCTGGTACTGACCCGGTTGAAGGTGCTGCTCTTGCAGTTTCACTAATTGAGTACACAAGGTCACGCGGAGCCGTAACAGCCGCCACCACTCACTATGCTGAGTTGAAAGAGTATGCGATATCCACGGAAGGTGTGGAGAACGCTTCGTGCGAGTTTGACGTCAACACTCTCAAACCCACATACCGCCTTCTTATCGGAATACCAGGCAAATCAAACGCTTTTGCAATCTCGAAGCGTCTTGGACTGTCCGACGAGATCATTGAGAATGCAAAGAAAATGATCGATAGTGACGACAGACGATTTGAGGATGTTGTTTCGACCCTTGAACAACAGAGACGTGCCATGGAGGAGGACAGGGCTGAAACTGCCCGACTGCGCCTAGAGGCTGAGCAGGCGTCAAAGAACGCGAGCAAGTACCTGAGCGAAATCGAAAGTGAGCGCAAGAAGGCGCGTGACCGGGCTAATGCCGAAGCGAGGCAAATCGTCGAAAATGTCCGGGCAGAGGTTGACTCTGTTCTAAGGGAGCTTTCTGAGCTACGAAAGATGAGTTCTGAAGAGGACTTTAACGAAAAGCTAAACAAAGCGCGTTCAGATTTACGCAGGAGACTCAATACCGCAGAGGATGAGCTCAGGCCGTATACAACAAAGGCCAAAGCGGCGCGTCCGGTAAGGCCAATCGTTGCAGGTGATACTGTTCGGATGGTAAACATCGGAACAAATGCTTATGTTATAACACCACCCGATAGCAGCGGCAACCTCACTGTACAGGCAGGTATAATGAAAGTCACGTTGAACATTGACGAGGTAGAACTCGTTGATACTGACCATGCGGAGAATGCAACAAAGATGTATCGACAGTCCTTGAGGGAGAGCCGGCGGATAAGGCAAGTCAATGATGAAGCTGCTGGTGACGGTGTAGGAGTGCGAAGCTCGATAAATGAGTTGGATATCAGGGGCATGGCATCGGATGAAGCCATACTTGAGTTGGAGCGGTTTATTGACAATGCACTGTTGTCGGGTCTAACGAGTCTAACCATTATACACGGGAAAGGTACAGGAACTCTCAGGGCTGCTGTACAACGTAATCTGCGAAGTAACCGTCATGTTAAATCCTTTAGACCAGGTCGTTATGGTGAGGGTGAGACAGGCGTAACGATTGTCGAACTCACTAATTAGGGCATATACGTCAAAATAACACAAAAACAATTGTGCAATACAGATAACAACGCGTCGGTTAAAGTTACGAAAAATAGCATCCTGCATGAGAAACTGGTTTGCACAGCCTTGCGGCCAAAAAGAGGTTGACGAAAGAGCGTTAAGTTTGCTATTATTATATCAATAGTTGTGCTTAAGAAAGCTGACGACAATACATCTGTTTAGTTGAGAAACCGAAAATAATAGCAGTATTAATCACTGTCTTGACAGGAAATATATGTCTGGGATGGCGAAATCAGGAGGGTACGCGTAATGTTTTCTCGAGAAGTCTTAATCGATAACGAGGTTGGGTTGCATGCGCGTCCGGCGACCTTTTTCATTCAGAAAGCGAACGAGTTTAAGAGTGCCATTTGGGTGGAGAAGGACGATAGGCGTATAAATGCGAAGAGTTTGCTCGGTGTCCTTTCGCTAGGCATCACAAAAGGTTCGAAAATCAATCTTATCGCAGACGGTGTAGATGAGGAAGAGGCTGTTTATGCACTAATCGAGCTGTGCCAATCTAACTTTTCCGAAGCGGAATCAAACTAATCACACTGAAAACAACATGCAATCCCGTCCCCAAAAGGACGGGATTTACACGTAACAGGAGAAATCATGGATAATCAAACTTTATTGCGTGTAAAGGAAAAGGTAAAAACTCTGCCACTTAAACCGGGAGTATATATAATGCTGGACCGTAGTGGCAAGGTCATCTATGTCGGGAAATCAAAGTTGCTGAAGAATCGTGTCAGTCAGTACTTTCAGGATTCGCAGAGCCACACCCAAAAGACAATCAACATGGTCTCTGAGATCCACGATTTTGATTATATTGTAGCCGAGAGCGAATTTGAGGCCCTCCTGCTTGAGTGCTCCCTTATTAAGAGGCATATGCCCAAATACAACATCCTCCTAAAGGACGGAAAAGGTTTTCCCTTTATAAGGGTGGATATGGACGAGCCCTATCCGCAGTTCTCGATGGAGTCGCGGATGAAAAATGATGGTGCGCGTTACTTTGGGCCATATGGCGGGAGGCAAAGAACGGCGAAAATCATTGAAGCTCTGCAGGACGCTTTCTTTCTACCCGATTGCGGCCGCGTCTTTCCTAGAGACATAGGAAAGGGTCGGCCCTGCCTGCGATACCATATGAAGAAATGCAATGCTCCCTGCAACGGATCGATTGATGAAGAGCAATACCGTGAAATGGTAAGTCAGGCGGTATCTACTCTTGAAGGCAAGTATGAACAGGTGCTGAAGAATATCCGCGACGAGATGGAGCAGGCGGCTGAGGGGCTGTTGTTCGAAAAGGCGGCAGAGTTGCGAGACAGATATAACGCGATATCGGCACTGGGTCAAAGACAAAACGTAGTATCGAGTTTTAGGGCGGACACAGATGTAGTAGGTTATTATGATGGTCCAAGAAAAGCCGTGGCAATACTGCATTATTTTGACGGACTGCTGCTCGATAAAGAAGTAACTCTCGTTGATAGCTACTTTGAAGATAGTGTCTCCGAAGTTGTTGATGCCTATGTTACCCAGTACTACAGTGGGAGAACTGCAATCCCTAGGTATATACTGCTTCCTGTCGATATAGAGAACCGCAAAAGCCTTGAAGATATGTTGTCTGATGAGGCCGGACGAAAGGTCAACATCCTTGTACCGCGTAGAGGTGAGAGGGTGCAGATGGTCAATCTGGCTAATGAAAATGCAAAAGAGGAGGCCGAGCGCGTTACTACAAGAGAGGACCGCAGAAAGAACAGCCTCCGGCTCCTACAAAATGCTCTCGGGCTTGAAGAACTACCAAGCAGAATTGAGGCTTATGACGTATCAAACCTCTCCGGTAGCGATGTTGTTGCTGCTATGACAGTGTTTGAGGGTGGCGCTCCGCTAAAAAAGGATTATCGCAGGTTCAACATTAAGGATGTTGAAGGACAGGATGATTACGCCTCAATGAAAGAGGTTTTGATAAGGCGATTAAGCAGGTATATTGAGGGCGACGACAAGTTTAGCAAGAAGCCCGATCTGCTATTGATCGATGGTGGGGAGGTACACGCGAAGGTTGCCGCAGATGTGGTTGAGGATTTCGGGCTTATGATCCCCGTTTATGGCATGGTCAAGGATAAAAGGCACCGTACCCGCGCGCTTGTCTCGCCTGATGGAAGTGAGATAGGCATTGACAGCCCTCCTCAGTTGTTTTCGCTGATAGGTAAGATTCAGGAGGAGACACACCGCTTTGCAATAGAATTTAACAGGTCAAAACGTAGAAGACGTGTATCCGGCTCGGAGCTGGATAAAATAAAGGGAGTCGGACCGGCAAGGAGGGCAGCTCTCTTGAAGAGTTTTCGCAGTGTAAAGGCTATTAGGGCTGCAAATGTTGATGAGCTTGCGGAGGTAGTGCCTGAGAATATAGCACGGTCCATCCGCGAGTATTTTGACGGACATCACAGTGTTCAGGAAGTACTCAATGATAAGGGGGAGAAAAAGTGAGAATAATATCGGGGACACAGCGTGGAAGAAAGCTTATAAGCCCTGAGGGACAGCATTCCCGCCCCACATCCGGAAAGGTCAAGGAGGCCCTCTTCAGCATTATTCAATTTGAGATTGAAGGAAGAAGAGTGCTTGATCTTTTCGCGGGCTCCGGACAGATAGGTCTTGAGGCTCTCAGCAGAGGAGCAGCGTACTGCTTGTTTGTTGAAAACGACCGAAGGGCGATGCAGATGGTGCGTGAAAATGTTGAAAAGTGTGGGTTTAACGATCGGTCTAGTTTCCTACAAAACGATTATGCATCAGTGCTGAAAAGAATAGATGAGAAATTTGACATTATTTTCGTCGACCCGCCATACGCCTCGTCATACTATACAAACACCCTCAAGCTGATATCAACATTTGACATTTTAGCACATAATGGTATAATTATTTTCGAAAGCAAGTCCGATTTGAAGCTACCCGAAGAGACGGAGACACTCCAAAAAGGAAGGTCATACCTATATGGTAGGACAATGCTCACGCTCTACCGCCATAAAGCATCGGATACGGAGCACTAAAGCTACTACGGAGGAGCCCATGAAAATTGCCTTATACCCCGGCTCGTTTGATCCCGTAACACTTGGACACCTCGACGTCATTAAGAGGGCGTCGAAACTGTTCGATAAGCTATACGTTGCCGTAATGGTAAATGTAGATAAGACAACTCTGTTTACCGCAGAAGAGCGCGTTGAAATGTTAGGTGCTGTTATTTCCGACTTCCAAAACGTTGAGGTTGTAAGTAGCCATGGTCTAACTGCAACGCTCGCAGCCGAACTCGGAGCAACAACACTTGTTAAAGGGATTCGCGGAAACATCGACTTTGATGTTGAGTATCAGATGGCTCTAATCAACAGAGCTCTAAACCATGAGTTGGACACAGTTTTTCTCCCGGCCGACAGCCTCCTGGCACATGTGAGTTCAACAGCTGCACGCTCTATTGCATCGGTTGGCGGCGATCTTAAGGGGTTTGTTCCGGAGAAAATACTACCGGTCATAATGAAAAAACTAAGTGAGCGCAGCAAAAATAATTGATAGGGCAGGTGGGATGTATGGCAGATGGCGTGGAAGAACTATTGACCGTTCTTTATAACATGATTCAAGACTCCTTTACCCTACCGTTTGGCAGGGAGAAGTGTGTTCTTGATCGCTCCCGTGCAATGGAACTGATTGAAGAGATTAATGCAATGCTACCAAGCGACTTAGAACAGGCTAGGAAGATTGTCGAAGCGAAAAACGACATTCTCGGGAGTGCAAAGCGTGAGTCGGAGGCCATTAGAAGGCAGGCCGAAGAGCGTGCACGTGCGATGGTGGCTCGTGAAGAGATAACCCTGACAGCGCGCCAGAAAGCTAATGATCTCATTGAGTCGGCTGAGCAACGTGCAAATGAGATACGGATTGCCACTAATCAATATGTCGATGATGCACTGAAGCGGACCGAGGAAGCGCTGGCAGAGGCATTAAATGAGGTTAGAGACTCACGAAAGAAGTTCAAAGCGGCAAGCAAGTAATTGCCCCAGAGTTGTTGTTGGATTTCCAGTAGAACTGAAAAATTAAGAGAAGTACACCTTAGATTTGTAGCACACCCTCTATTTCATGTTTGTCATGAAGTGGAGGGTGTGTACTTTTTGCACATTTTTTGAGATAGAGAAGAAAACACATCAGACACAGGAAAATGTTCAGTCTGCAAGCCGGCCTTTTAGATAACCCGCAATAAACTATATGTCGTGGTGATTTCACACTGTGATCACAACATATAGTATGGATGCTAGCTACAGTAGTTGAGAGACATTTATTATGATGATAAGGCCGAGTCGCAAAGACTCGAACATATGTTTTTTATTCGAAAAATAGCTGATATTCTGCAAAATACGGGTAAAAATAAAGAAAAATGTTTCAAAAATCCTCTTGCATTTTTCTGCGATTATGATTATACTAATGGTGGTGGAGCAAAGTGGAGCAAAGGGGTTTAGATTCCCACAATTGAGCACTACGATACCACAGCAGGAACAAACTCGGATAAAGTGAGCCTAAGTTGCAAGGAGCTCGCCATGACAGGTACTTACAGGCATGTAATAGACCAAAAGGGAAGACTGTTTATACCCGCAAAGCTGCGCGACGAGCTAGGCGATAGTTTCTATGTAACAAAGGAAGTGGACAACTGTCTAGTTGTCTATCCGCAGGATGTATGGACGGAGATCGAGGAAAAAATAGCAGCTCTGCCACGATCAAAAGCGAGAAGTTTGCAGCGGATGATATTCGGAAGCGCAGAAAAATGTGAGCCAGATTCTCAGGGAAGAATAGTTATTCCTCTGCCACTCAGGGAATATGCCGGATTGGAGAAGGATGTAGCAATAATTGGACTGTCCAACCGCGCCGAGATATGGGATGCAGAGAAATGGGATGCCATCAACGAGGAATATACAGCTGAAAGTCTTGAGGAAGCAATGGAGATTTTGGGGATATGACCGGATATGACCGTTCGTCCGAACACGATTTGAGTAGCCATGAAGTGGCTGGACATATACCAGTACTGCTTCAGGAATCTATCGAGGCATTAAACATAAGGCCAGACGGTACTTACGTCGACCTCACACTTGGAAGAGGTGGACACTCGGAGGCCATAGCCGAAAAGCTAGATGGAGGAAGACTGTTCTGCTTTGACAAGGACGAAGAGGCGATAGAGGCTGCAGCAGATAGATTAGCACGTTTCGGAGATAAAATTACGTTTATAAAAAGTGACTTTAGAGAGATTTCGAAGCAGCTTGAGCAAAGAGAAGTCCATCAGGTGGATGGTATTCTGATGGATTTAGGGGTATCCTCACCCCAACTCGATAATGTTGAAAGGGGATTTTCATATACTGGGGAGGCACCCCTCGACATGAGAATGGACAGGCAATCAGTGATGACTGCCTCGGATATCGTCAATAACTGGGATTACGAGGACATTAAAAAAATCCTCTATGAGTACGGTGAGGAGCGCTATGCTCCAAGAATCGCATCGAGAATAGTAGCCAATAGGCCAATACGTACAACAACTGAGTTGACTGAGATAATTAAAGAGGCAATGCCGGCTAAGGCACTGAGAGAAAAACAGCATCCGGCAAAGCGAACATTTCAGGCCATCCGAATCGCCGTCAACGATGAGCTTAAGGCACTTGAGGAAGCGCTAGAAGCAGGAGAGAGAATTTTAGCTCCGGGTGGAAGACTTGCCGTAATCACTTTCCACTCACTTGAGGACAAAATAGTAAAGAGATTTATTTCGAGTAAGGTAAAGAGCTGCGAGTGCCCACCGGATTTTCCCGTATGCGTATGCGGTAAAAAGCCGACACTTAAGCACGTTAGCAGAAAACCGATTTTACCTACAGAAGGGGAAATAACAGCTAATCCTCGCTCACGGAGCGCGAAGCTGCGTGTTGCTGAGAAGATAGGACTAGGGGGATAATGATGTCATCAAGTGTTGCAAGAGATATCGACTACACTGGACAGATAGCATATGATTTATCACGTTTTGATAGACGGAAAAGAGTTCGGGATACTCTTCAACAAGAGCCTGTAGCAGTCCCCAGAGCTATTGCAACTCCTGAAAGCAGGGCAAAAGCTGCAGCCAGTGCTAAAGTGAAATCTAAATCCAAGATATCACTTGTAACCGTCATGTCATTCATTATTGCAGCTGTTCTGATGTTTTGCATTGTGCTCAATTACATGCGCCTCAATGAGCTAACAATAGAGATATCGTCGCTAAAGAGCGAGCTTTCAGAATTGAAAAGTCAAGCTGCAGTTTTGAGGGTGAGAAATGAGCAAAATCTGAATGTCAAGGAGCTGGAGGAGTTAGCACTAAGTTTGGGAATGACCCGCCCCTCAAGGGATCAGATCACCTATATTGATCTGTCCAAGCAAGACCGCGGTATTGTGCATATGGAGGTCGAAGAGGGTAGCGATTTTCTCAACGGATTGAAAACGTTCTTCTTAACAGCAACAAACTTCTTTAAGTAGAATATTTTGTTGGGAGACAGTATATATTTGTAACAACCCATGGG
>FZPS01000214.1_pt36 | contig 13995 bp, 12 predicted proteins | sample 1817821 | NCBI WGS metagenome assembly FZPS01 (sample SAMEA104158645, study PRJEB21678) | metagenome | place: Germany | collected 2015-04-21 | reverse complement strand
AGACAGGGATATCTATTTGGCCTAGAAGATGATAACTCTAAATATTACATAGAACAAAAACCAGATATTCTAAAAGTTGCAGAAGAACTGGCAGGTGAAAGTGATGAGTAGACTAAAACTTACAGATATGAAATATGGACAATTTAGAATAAGTGATATTTTTGAAATTGAAAACTGCAAATGTTCTAAAGTTAGTGAGCTGGAAAAAGGGAATATTCCATATGTAGGTGCTACGAATAGAAACAATGGCGTACTTTCATTTGTCGATGCAAAAATAGATTTAATTACAAAAGGAAACTGTATTGCTTTTATTTGTGATGGCGAAGGCTCGGTTGGATATTCAATTTATAAAGGTGAAGATTTTGTAGGAAGCACCACTATTAAAGTTGGTAGAAACCCCAAATTAAATAAGTATAATGGGCTATTTATTACCACTGTTGCTGATACAGTAAGAGGAAAATATAATTTCGGATATAAAAGAAATGAGACACATTTAAAAGCTGAAACTTTACAATTGCCTATAGATTTGAATGGCAATCCCAACTGGAAGTTCATGGAGGATTATATTAAGCAGGAACAAAAAGCCCAGGGACAAAAGATTGTTATTTATTATAAACAGAGAATAGTTGAATGTTGTTTTGAACTGCTTGATTTGAAAAATGTAGAGAGAAAAGAATCTTATTTAACCGAATTATTTGAAAAAAATCGAAGTAAACAGAATAAGATTGGAGCTTATAAGAATGTTGATATACCACTAGTTTCTGCAAATAATGTAGGCAACGGAAATAAAATACTTGGTTCAGATAATTTAGTAATTGAATATATATATAAGTTAGCTGTCTATTTAGGGCAATCAGAATATTCTCTAGGGTGTAAAAATATACAATGGAAAGAATTTTGGCTTGAGAATATCGTTGATATTAGGTCAGGTGTTCGATTAACAAAAGCAGATCAAAAACCTGGGAAGCGACCATTTATTGGATCAACAGATGGTAATAATGGGGTTACAAACTTTGTTTCGAATATAAATAATAGCTTGGATAGCAACCTTCTCGGAGTAAATTATAATGGTAGCGTTGTGGATAACTTTTATCATCCATATGAGTGTATTTTTTCTGATGATGTTAAAAGACTTCATTTTAAAGACAAATCCGCAAGGAATAAATATTGTTACTTGTTCCTAAAGCAATGTATCTTAAAACAAAAAAGCAAATATGCTTATGGTTATAAGTTCAATGCTGCTAGAATGAAAAGGCAAAAAATCATGTTACCGGTTAATTCAACTGGGAAAGTTGATTATGATTTCATGAGGAAATATATGGTTGTTCAGGAGATTAAAGAATTGTACAAAGTAATAAAGTATCTGGTTTAGCTGTTTGCTTCCGTGATCAGTTAAACAACAAGCAGATAGCTCAGATTATTAAAGAAGTATTGGCATAATTTAATTTAGGGGGTGAAAGGTTGAGGTTAAAAGCAATTTTAATTAAACATTATCGGTCGATAGAAAGAGTGGCTCTTAAACTTCCTCCGAATAAGCCTCTTGTCCTATTCGGGCCGAATAATGCAGGAAAATCTAATATTTTGTCAGCTATAAATAGAATACTTGGTGAAAGATATCCAACTTATATTGAGATGTTGGAAAGCAATTATTTTAAACGTAATCAAAATGAATATCCTACCGGATTAAGTCTATATAATGGTGTAAAAAGAAGTTGAGCCAAAGCTCATACCTCGGTAAAATATAGTTGCTAAACAAATACCAAACCGAGGAGGATGAACCATGGCTCAGTTTAATATTACTATAACCGAAGAACTTTTGCACGGATTATTTTTATCAAATGGTAGGGATGAAGCATTCTCCAAAACTTCAAATATATGTTTTCTCCCCATTTTTATTGCCCTCCTAAAATCTGCCAGCATATTACCACAAATTACATTTTATAATAAGAGCCGATGGTGTCTCTTTTTTATTCCCATTTTAAGAGGGAAAGGGGAATGTAGCATATATCAGTCTGATGCGCCGGTGGATTTGGTTAGCATCTGCCTTGTGAATATTTGAACTAAAGATAAAAAAACCCGCTGCCCGGTTGGGTAGCGGGGATTTGACTAAACCTATATAACAAAGCGGACAGGCCGGGAAGTGAAATCGTCTACGCTGATGGGGAGTTAACTGCTGATTATTGCTCCGGAAAACGCAAAAAACACCATCCGGTGCGGTGGGGCGGGGGAGTGGAGGTAATCACATATTCGCCCGAATGATAGCACCCAAATGATAGAAGATAATTTCCATCACCGCGCCAAACTCCGGCGAAAATTCTAGGCGCCGATTTTTTGCGCGGTTTACTGCTGTTTTGGCGGTTTCATGGTCAGCGAAATCCTGCTCCTTGGGACGTCCACATTCATAACCCAGACCGTTACAATATCCCCTACCTTGACCGCCTCGGAGGGGTGGCGGATGAAGCTGCTTGAAATCTGCGAAATATGGACCAGCCCGTCCTGATGGACCCCGATATCCACAAAAGCCCCGAAATCGGTTACATTTCTGACTGTTCCGGTAAGCTCCATTCCCGGTTTTAAATCCTCGATACTCATGATGTCAGTCCGCAGCATCGGCGCAGGCAGCTCGTCGCGGGGATCCCGCCCGGGCCGGGTCAGCTCGGATATAATATCCAAAAGGGTGGGCTCGCCGATATTTAGCTGTTCCGCCAGCCGGGAAATCCCCATCAGTTCGGCTTTTTGGGGCAGGGAGGACACTTTTTTATTTTTTACGTCCTCGGCTGAAAACCCGCAAAGCGACAGCAACTTTCTTGCCGCGTCGTAGCTTTCGGGGTGCATGGCGGTGTTGTCCAGCACGTCCTCGCTTTCGGGGACGCGAAGGAAACCCGCGCACTGTTCAAAGGTTTTCGGGCCGAGTTTGGGCACTTTGGTCAATTCAAAACGGGATTTGAACGCACCGTTTTGCTCGCGGTAGCTGACTATATTTTTGGCGACCGCCGCGGACAGTCCCGAAACCCTCGAAAGCAGCGGTGCCGAGGCGGTGTTCAAATCCACACCGACAAGGTTTACGCAGCTTTCCACAACCCCGTCGAGCGCTTCGGACAGCCATTTTTGCGGCATGTCGTGCTGGTACTGCCCCACCCCGATTGCCTTCGGCTCTATTTTTACAAGCTCCGCGAGCGGGTCCTGCAGCCTCCTCGCGATTGAGACGGCCGAGCGCAGGGATACGTCAAATTCGGGAAACTCAAGCGCAGCGAGCTCTGACGCCGAGTAAACCGAGGCCCCCGCCTCGCTGACCACCATATAGGACAGCCCCATATCAAGCTCGCGTATCAGCCCGGCGACAAACACCTCGGTCTCGCGCGAGGCGGTGCCGTTGCCGATAGCAATAACCTGCACGCGATGATTTTTTATCATGGCTGTAACAATCTGTTTGGACTGCTCAATCTTTGAATGCGGTGGGACGGGGTAAATTACCCCGGTGTCCAGCACCTTGCCGGTTTGGTCCACCACGGCCAGCTTGCAGCCTGTCCTGTAACCGGGGTCAATGCCCAGAACAACCCTGCCGCGCAACGGCGGCTGCAGCAGCAGGTGGCGGAGGTTCAGGGCAAACACCTTGATTGCGTCCTCGCTCGCCCTGTCGGTGATTTCGCTCCGCATTTGCCTTTCAATCGACGGGAAAATCAGCCGGTCATAAGCGTCCTCGGCGGCTGCCCGCACTGTTTCGGTACAGGGCGAGCCTTCCCTGACATGGACCGAGCACGCGATGCCGACGCCCTTTTCCCTGTCAAAGGCGACCTGCACTTTAAGGAATTCCTCCCGCTCGCCGCGGTTGATTGCCAGCACCTGATGGCCGGCGGTGCGTTTCAGCGGCCGGTGAAAATCGCTATAAAGCTGGTAAACGCCGGTATCCTCCTGCGCCGCTTTTGATACAAGCTCCCCGTTTTCCATACAGAAAGCCCGAAGCCGCCGGCGTATGCCGGGGTCGTCCGAAATCATCTCGGCAATAATATCCTGAGCGCCCTGCAGCGCTTCTTCCGCGCTGCTTACCCCTTTTTCCGGGTCAATATAAGCCGCCGCCAGCTCAAGCGGCGGGGGGCTGTCCGGCTGTTGCTGATAAATCAGATCTGCGAGCGGCTGCAGTCCTTTTTCCTTCGCGATTGAAGCGCGAGTTTTCCGCTTTGGCCTGAACGGCCGGTAAATATCCTCGATTTCGGCAAGTGTTTCCGCCGCGTCAAGCGAAGCCGATATCTCGTCGGTCAGCGCGCCCTGCTCGCTGATTGCGGCGCGCACCTTCTCACGCTGTTCGTCCAGATTGCGAAGGTATTTAAGCCTGTCGTTCAGCGCACGGAGCGCCTGGTCGTCAAGCGAGCCGGTAACCTCCTTGCGGTACCTCGCGATAAACGGGATGGTGTTCCCGTCGTCAATCAGCCTGATTGCCGCCTCTACCTGCCAGAGCTTAAGGCTTAATTCCTGCGCTAAAACCGAGGGTATATTCATCTTTGCGACTTCCTTCCACAGCGAAAATGCCGGTTTTTAGTATATCACACCCAAAACCGCCGGGCAACAGCGGGTTTTTTGCTTTATTGAAAAACATTTGTTCGATTTTTTCTGAAAAAGCTCTTGCAATAATTTCAATAGTGTGTATAATAAAGCTTAAGAGAACAGTTGTTCGGAACGTCTGTTCTAAACAGAGAGGAGAAAAGCTGATGTTGATGAGTGTGTTGAGCGTTGTGATAATGGCTGTTACGGCTATATATATGCTGAATAAGGCGAATTTCGCAAAAACCCGGCGGATGGCTTTGATTCCGCTTGCGTGTGCCGCAGTTGAGCTTTTGGCGGCGGGAATGCTGACGCCGGCATTATTCCCGGCTTTGACCGCCGTTTTGATTTTGCTGCGCGCGGTAATTCTGGTCTGCTGCCTGTTCGCGCTGCGGCAGGATTTTCTGGCGCATGCCCGCCGCAGGCAGAGGGAGGCCGCCAGAAATTTATCGCCCACCCCGCGCAATCCGGTCTGCGACCGCTGCGCGTGATTTAGGGGCAGGGAAAAACGCGAAATACATTTGATAAGCAGACAAACGGGGCTGGCGCTCAACTTTGATTGTGCGCCAGCCCCGTTTGTCTGCTTAAATGCCGTGCAGGTCTGTCATTTCCGCCTTAAGACCGACTTTCTTCTGATGCCAAACAGCGCGCACAGGATACCCGCAGCCACCGCAAGCACTATGCCGAAAACCCGCAGGGATTTTCCTGCCCTTCGCAAAGGTTCTGCGGCGGTTCTGTCTGCCGCGCCCTGTTTTTGCGGTTTTGGCTGACTGGTTTTCACTTCTGCCGTTTCAGGCTGAACCCCGCAGAACCTTTGCAGTCCGGCTTGGATTAAAGCCCACGCTTTCTCGGCCGCGCGCTTAATCAGCTGTGTCATTGCCTGCCCTCCTTACTGGTTTGTACGCCACCCGCAGGTCGCAAACCCTGCATGGAATGTGTAACGCCGGATTTTTCCCGATACCACATTCTACGCGCGCCCTTTTAAGGAGGTTCAAAAAGATTTATTAAACTTTTTGCCGGAGGTTAATCGTAAATATCCTTGTCGTTTGTGATATTCCCGTCCCCGTCCACCGGGATGGCTTCACCGAGATGGGTGGGGAGGGGTTTAAAAATCGAGGTAAAGAAATCCTTTACCCGCGCTAATATTTCCCGCGCCTCATAGTATTTTTGTCCGGCATATGGCTGAAGGTCGGCAGATACGCCGTGCGTGTCAAGCCCCAGCGCTTTCGCCACATACAGCGCGCGGTAAAGATGGTATTCCTGCGTAACCAGAATGACTTTTTTTACCTTGAATACCTCTTTGGCGCGGTAAACGCTTTCATAAGTCGAAAAGCCCGCGTGGTCCATGAAAACCGCCTCGGACTCAATCCCGCGGTCGACAGCGAATTTTTTCATCGCGTTGACCTCGTCATAGTCCGCCCTGCCGTGGTCCCCGCTCATCAGCAGCCTGTCACCACCGCCGGCATTATAAATCTCAATCCCTGTTTTAAGCCTGTCGCTGAGCATGGGGGTCGGCGTCCCGTCGTCCCAGACCCCGCAGCCGAAAATCAGAATGCAATCGGCATCAATCTCCGCCGCCTGCTCAACCGTAATAATCCTGTCTTTTACGGATTTTTTGACATGGGCGTTGATGATGAAAGGGGAGACGCCGGTGGCGACAATCAAGACGCAGCCGGCTATCAACAGCCTTTTTTTGCCCTTTGTCAGCGTAAATTTCACTCACTTCACCGCACAAAATATACAAATAGTATAATATGCTGTTTATTATACACTTATTTCCGCGTTTATGCCGAGTTTGTCCCGGTGGCGCTCAAGGATTGGGCTTACCTGCAGGCTTAAGAATTCGGCGGTCTGCTCCGGCGCCCGGCCAACGTACCGGCTGGGCGAAAGCATGCCCTGAAGCTCCTCAAGGGTTACCCCGAACGCCGGATCGCCGGCAATCCGCTCCAGCAAATCGTTGTTGCCGTCCCCCTGTTTTACGCGGCGACCCGCCTCGATTGAGTGGACGCGAATACGCTCGTGCAGCTGCTGGCGGTCTCCGCCCTTTTTCACGCAGTCCATCATTATGTTTTCGGTCGCCATGAACGGAAGCTCCCGCATCAGGTTGCGCTCAATCACCGCGGGGTTTACCACCAGCCCGCCGGCGATGTTGATGACCAGCGACAATATCCCGTCCACCGCCAAAAAACCTTCGGAAATGCTTATCCTCTTGTTTGCGCTGTCGTCCAGAGTGCGCTCAAGCCACTGGGCGGAGGCGGTAAAAGCCGGGTTTAAGGAATTAGTTATGACATACCGGGCAAGGGCGGCAATCCGCTCGCTCCTCATCGGGTTGCGCTTGTAGGCCATTGCGGAGGAGCCTATCTGGTGTTCTTCAAACGGCTCCTCGACCTCTTTTAAATGCTGCAGCAGCCGGATGTCGTTTGAAAACTTCGCGGCGCTCTGGGCTATGCCGGACAGGGAGGACAGTATCATCGAGTCCAGCTTTCTGGGATAAGTCTGCCCCGACACCGCGAAACACTCCGGAAACCCCATTTTTTCCGCTATCATCTTATCAAGCTGTTTGCATTTCTGGTGGTCGCCGTCAAAAAGCTCAAGAAAGCTCGCCTGCGTGCCGGTGGTGCCTTTGGAGCCGAGGAGTCTGGCGTTTTTCAGCCTGTATTCCACTTCCTCGATATCCATTAAGAAATCCTGTATCCAAAGGCAGGCGCGCTTGCCCACGGTGGTGGGCTGGGCGGGCTGAAAATGAGTGTACCCCAGCGCCGGCAGGGATTTGTATTTGTCGGCAAACCTTGCAAGCAGCGCAACCGAGTTGACCAGCTTTGACAGTATAAGCCTTAACGCGTCGTACATTATGATTAAATCGGTGTTGTCGCCGACGTAACAGCTGGTCGCGCCAAGATGGATTATCCCGCGCGCGTTTTTGCACTGCTCGCCGTATGCGTAGACGTGCGCCATAACATCGTGCCGCACCTCTTTTTCGCGGGCGGCGGCGACGTCGTAGTTGATATCGTCCGCGTGCTCTTTGAGCTCGGCAATCTGCTGCTCTGTAATCGGCAGCCCAAGCTCCCGCTCGGCCTCGGCCAGCGCAATCCATAATCTCCGCCATGTGCGGAATTTATTCTCGTCCGAGAAAAGGTACTGCATTTCGGGGCTTGCGTATCTTTTTGAAAGCGGGGATTCATACCGGCTGGACAATTGCCATCATTCCTTTATAATACATTTATTTACTATAATACATTGATTTCACGTCTGAGGCAAGATTAATTATTTTTCTTCTCAACCAAACCCGGCGCCTTGATTGCGGCAATAAATACCCCCTTTTTGATATTATCGATTGTGTTTCGGCACTTGAATGCGGTGTTGCATAGTGCTAAAATAACTCTTATACGTTTATTTGTGAATAAATACGGCAGGAGAGATAGGTTTTGAGCAAATTCCAGCAGGACCTGACGCGCGGAAGTGTCGCAAAACAGCTTTTTAAGTTCGCGCTTCCTTTTTTATTGTCAAATTTATTGCAGGCTATGTATAATATGGCGGACATGCTGATTGTCGGCCAGTTCAGCGGGCCGGTAGGGACTTCCGCGGTGGGTATCGGGGGCAGTGTAACAATTCTGGTAATCAACCTTATCAGCGGGCTTTCCGTCGGCGGCACCGTGCTTATAGCGCAGTTCATCGGCGCGCAAAGGCAGGAAGACGTCAAAAAGACGATTGGCACAATGTTTACCATATACGGTATAGCCGCGCTGGTTTTAACCGCGGTAATGCTGATTCTGAGCCCGCAGATACTCAGGCTGCTTAACGCGCCGAAAGAATCTTTTGCTGAAGCCAGAAAATATCTGGATATATGCATGGCCGGAAATGTTTTCGTATTTGGTTACAACTCGGTGAGCGCAGTGCTCAGGGGGATGGGGAATTCCCGCCACCCCTTGATTTTTGTGGCTATCGCGACCGTAACCAATGTGATACTGGATTTAATCTTTGTAGGGGTTTTCGGTATGGGCGCAGCCGGCGCGGCGTGGGCAACCATAATGGCGCAGGCGTTGAGTTTTATCCTTTCGGTGATATACCTTCGCCGCAACAACTTCCTGTTTGATTTCAGGCTGCGCAGCTTCAGGATTGACAGGGAGATTGCGCTGCTGCTCTTGAAAGTCGGCCTGCCAACCTCGCTGCAGGGGACATTGGTCAGTTCCTCGTTCATGTTTTTAACCCGGCTCGCAAACGACATCGCCGGCATTGCGGGCTCGACCGCATTGAGCATAGCGGGCAAGGTCAACAGCGTGGCGATTTTGCCCTCGCTTGCGATGCAGGCGTCGGTATCCTCAATGGCGGGGCAGAACCTCGGCGCAAAAAAGCCAAAGCGCGCGATAAAGACCATGTTTGTGGCTATCGGGATTGCCTTTACTTTTTCGACGCTGGTCTTCGCGCTTGTCAACCTGTTCACCGACCAGATTGTCGTGCTGTTCATCGGAACCCAGAACACCAGCCTGCCCGCGGAAGTGGTGGAGCGGTGTATTCAGGAAAGCAGAACATACCTGCACTACTTCAGCTATGATTATCTGGTTGTAAGCGTTCTGTTCAATATAAACGGCCTTGCAATCGGCGCCGGCCAGACCCTTTATTCGCTGTTCAGCGCCAGCGTGAGCTCGGTGCTGTTCAGGGTGCCTGCCGCATGGATATTAGGGATTAAACTCGGCTTAAAGCTCAAAGGGGTCGCCCTCGCGGCTCCGATTGCCGGACTGGGCGGGCTTATAGTCGGGATTTGTTACCTGCTGTCCGGCAAATGGCGGGTGAGCAGCGTCAAGAGGATAAAAGGATTAGAACCTTCAGCCGCCGAAGAATAGCGGCATAAGGCAAGTTAATCTAAAATAATAGCCAACTCTTTAAAGCAGTATGAACCAATCCTAACTCCTAATGCCTAACATCTAACGCCTAATGTCTGGCGTCTAAATACAATGTTGCAATTTAAATTTTTTGGGAATATAATTTATATTAAAGCTTAATTGGGAAGTGTTGTTGATGAGCGCAGCGCAAAAAATTGAGATTATCCGCACCGATAACCCGAAACCAAAGCCCGCCGACGTCTCAAAGCTGGGGTTTGGGAGCTACTTTACCGACCACATGTTCATAATGAACTACGACGAGGGGAAGGGCTGGCACAGCCCGCGGATTGTGCCGTACGGCCCGCTTTCCCTCGACCCTGCCGCGATGTGCCTGCACTACGGGCAGGAGGTGTTCGAGGGGCTGAAAGCATACCGCACCCCCAGCGGCGAAGCGGTGCTGTTCCGTCCCGACCGGAATATGGCAAGGCTCAACCTTTCAAACGAGCGGCTTTGTATTCCTTTAATTGACGAGGAATTCGCGCTCAAGGCACTGAAACTGCTTGTCAAAATCGAAAGGGACTGGATTCCCGACGGGGAGGGCACCTCGCTTTATATCCGCCCATTCATCATCGCCACCGACCCGCACATTGGGGTGAGGCCGGCTTCCCACCTGCTGTTCATCATAATCCTGTCCCCGGTCGGCGCGTATTACCCGCAGGGGATTAACCCTGTCAACATCTATGTCGAGCGCAAGTACGTGCGCACGGTCAGGGGCGGCACCGGCTATGTCAAAACCGCCGGCAACTACGCCGCTTCCTTAAAGGCGCAGGACGAGGCTTACAACCAGGGCTACACCCAGGTGCTCTGGCTGGACGGGGTCGAACGCAAATATATCGAGGAAGTCGGCACCATGAACGTCTTTTTCAAGATTGACGGCGAAATCATCACCCCGGCGCTGCAGGGCAGTATTCTCGGAGGGATTACCCGCATGTCGTGTATCGAGCTGCTGCGCCACTGGGGATACAAGGTAAGCGAGCGCCCGATAACCCTTGACGAAGTGGAAAAGGCGGCGGAGCAGGGCTTGCTGGAAGAGGCGTTCGGGACCGGCACCGCGGCGGTAATCTCCCCAATCGGAGAGCTGAAAGTGGACGACCGCAATATAGTCATAAACGGCAATAAAATCGGCGAAGTCGCCCGGCGTTTGTACGACACCCTGACCGGCATACAGACCTGCCGGATTGACGACCCGTTCGGGTGGGTTGTAAAAATAGATTAGAAAATGTCATTTTATTGGAACATGTCCACCTCTCCTTCATATAATGTGCTGGGTGCAGTAAAACGCACATCAATAATAGGAGAGGTTGTATGGGCTGCGAAAACATTTTTTGCGATAATTTTGTGGAACACCTCAAACGCTATATCGGCGAAACCGTAACGATTTTCACCACAAGCGGCGGGCAGTCCGGGCAGGGATTTACCGGAGTGGTCCTTGCGGTCAACGACTGTTTCGTCCGGCTGATTACCCGCATTGGCGCGGCGCCCGGATGCGCTCTGGGCAATTCGTGCAACAGCCGCAGCTACAGCAGGTGCGGCGAACGGGACTTCAACTGCACCGACCGCGCTCTCGGCTCGGTTGCTGATATTCCGATTGACCGCATAGCTTCCTTCGTTCATAACGCAGTATAGCCTGTAAAAACGCAGACTCCCGTTCAAGCGGCTGAACGGGAGTTTTTGTTTTTTGGGCAGGGCTTTTCCGGCGCGCGGGCTGTTACATTTACCGAAAGATAGGGGAACTGTAAATACTTAATTATTAACCGGAACAGTTCGACAAAAAACGACTTCTGGTTTATAATATATTAAACTGGGTGGGTTTGCCAAAACCCGGATACAAACATACAACGAAAGGCGGCGCATGAAAATGCCTGCTTGTATCACACATTACCAGTTTGCGCTCCGCGTGATGTCAAAACTAAAAAAATCCGGCATAAAGATACCCGACGCCGACATGGTGCTGATAGGCGCGCAGGGGCCAGACATCTTTTATTTTCACCGCGTTTTGCCGTGGGAATTCGGCAAAAGCCATGCCGACATCGGGATTAAGCTGCACCGCGGCAGCCCCGCCCGCCTTTTTGAGAGTTTCAGGAAAGTATTGAACAGCCAAAAGTCAAAACATGACGCGGTGCTGAGTTATATCATGGGGTTTTTCTGCCACTACGCGATTGACCGCGCGGCCCACCCCTATATTTACTGGGCGCAGGAAAAGCTGGCCGAGCACGACCCGAAATACGGCAAAAAGCCGGTGCAGTATCATTTTAGGATTGAAAGCGCGCTGGACACCATTGTCCTGCGCCGCGAGACCGGCAGGCTTATCAGCAAATTCAGCCTGACCTCGGTGCTACCCAAAAACCGCGGTTCATGCTACGAAACGGTGGGGCAGATATACCACCGGTTGCTGTCGCGGCTTTACGGGCTGAGCATTCCCGCAGAGCTTTTAGCCCGCGCGCCCGGCGATATGAGGCAGGCTTTGTTTTTTATGAACGACAAAGCCATGCTGCGTCAGAAGCTGGTGTTCCGCCCGATAGAAAAGCTGGCAGGTCTTGGGCCGTTTGCCACTTCTCTGCTCCGTCCGCTGGATACGGACGGCTGGGATTATGCCAACCTCGCGCGCGCCGAATGGGAAAACCCTTACGATAATAAAATAACCAGCAGTTACAGCTTTTTTGACACCTATAATCTCGCGGTCGCGGAGGCGTGCGATATGATTACGGACTTTATCGAGGCCCTGCCCGACGGGAAATCAATGCTGGAGATAACGCAGGACCGCGGTTTCGCAAGCGACCTCCCCGGGGTATACAGCTACGCATAGCCGCGGCCCCGCCACTTTTTAAACAGCAGGAAGGCGTAGTTTTATGGAGAAAATAGCGAGTTTTAAAGTGGACCACTCGGCGCTTAAGCCGGGCATTTACCTTTCGCGGGTTGACGGGGACGTCATCACCCTCGACATACGGTTTGTAAAACCAAACACCCCGCCGTTTTTGAGCAACGCGGTAATCCATACCATCGAGCACCTGTTCGCGAGCTATGTCCGCAACAGCCCTTTCAGCGGGGGAATAATTTATTTCGGCCCGATGGGCTGCCGCACCGGGTTTTATTTTCTCACCAGAGGAATATCCCATAAAGACACGATTTGGCTGACGAAAAAGGCGCTGGATTTTATCGCGCAATACTCCGGGCCAATCCCCGGAGCCGCTGAAAAAGAGTGCGGCAACTACCTTGAACACGACCTTGAAGGCGCCAAAAAAGCCGCTTTTGCCTTTCTTAAAACCGTAAAAGGCTGGGACGAAAGCATGTTAAGCTACCCTTAAGCCCAATCCGCACCGACAGCACTCAATCCCGCATAATTTCCAGCAGATTGGAAACCAAAAACACCGGTTTTTTTGTTGATAGTGCTGACAAAGCCTTGAATTGCCCGATGATTTTATAACAATTAGTAATGAATTTTCCCTAAAAGGGTTGCAATTTTGTTACCATTGAGTATAATAGGAAGCAGGTTGTTACAAGTTTGTAACCATTTCTGGTTTAGCCGGCCGGGTTGCCCTCAATCCGCCGGCAAAGCTGCAACTGGAAGTGATTATTCATGCGTGATTCCGGCGGTCATAAATCAAAAAAGCTGGAGCGCTATTTTTCATTCCTCAATAATGTGATGAAGAACAACGTATGGGCCGGTATTGTCCTTGCGTATCGTTTCTGCTACAACTTTTGCTACCTGATTGGCGCTTATACCATACGGTATTTCCGCATATTCGCAAAAAAGATAATCCGCGGTCTCAAACCTGCAGTCAGGTTTTTGTGCAGGGCGGCGGATTATATTATTTTAAGGCGCCTGCGTGGCTTCGCGGACAGCGTGGCTGCGGAAACCCGGCGCTTTTTGCAGGGCTTCCCGATTGCCGGCAGGCTGGTGAAAAGCTCGTTTAAGCAGGGATTTGCCAGCTTCCTTAAAACGGTTTTCGCGGTTATCCCGCGCAGGGCTGTCAAGCGCCACAGGCGCTCGTTGTCGACCATATGCAACCTTGCGGCGCCTGCCGCGGCTGTGATGGTTTTAGTGATGACCATTAATTTGTGGGGCGGTATGACATTTGCGCTCGCCGTCGAGTATGACGGTAAAAAGCTGGGATATATCACCGACGAATCGGTATATGACACTGCCGCCAACATGGTCAACGACAGGGTCATCAATACCGACAATTCGTTTGAGGTCAAACGGGTGCCCAAACTTACAATCGCGGTGGTTTCCAAATCCGAAATAATAGATGAGAACGCCGTCTGCGATAAGATACTGGAGAATTCAAACGATTCAATCTGCCAGGCGTCCGGCCTTTATATCGACAACAAATTTGAATGCGCCGTCCAGTCAAGGCAGGAACTCGACGCCCTTCTCGACTCAATACTCAAAAGCTACTGCAAGGGCGGCCCCAATGAGCGCGCCGAATTCGTCCAGAACGTTGAGATTGTGGACGGGCTTTATCCCATTTCCTCGATTGTTTCAATCGAGGAAACCCGCGCAAAACTCACCGAGCAGACGGTTGTGGATAAATACTACACCATTGTCAAAGGGGATTCGCCGCTGCTCATCGCC
>FZPS01000001.1_pt138 | contig 14000 bp, 11 predicted proteins | sample 1817821 | NCBI WGS metagenome assembly FZPS01 (sample SAMEA104158645, study PRJEB21678) | metagenome | place: Germany | collected 2015-04-21 | reverse complement strand
ACTATAAATACAATAAACCCCTGACAGCGAAAGAGCGCTCAATCGTGGATGAAAAGGCCTTCCTGGCAGGGCTTTATGATTATCCTCCCCTGACATACACCAACCAGTTTAATAATTATAATGTCGGCATTGTAGTGGATTATCTATCTCAGCTGGCTATTGAGCTGAGCAGCAATATACATATCAAAGTCGGGACCAGAGATAACTTGGCCGATGGGCTGAATAACGACGAAACCGACATCATCATGAGGGAATACTACAATGGGGAAGCTGTAAGCGACGACCTTCTCATAACCCAGCCCTTATGCGTAGTTAAGACGAAAATACTCGTAAAGAAAAACTTAAACATAGAAAATCCCCAGGATCTGAAAGATAAAAGTCTGGTGACTTTGGCCAGAGACAATGAAAACGGCCGGATCGATGCTGTCGTTAATAATCTGAACAATGTAAATCTGATAGAGGTTGATAACATTTACCAGTGCTTTGCGTTAATTAACAACAATGTTGCGGTGGGTTTTATCGGCGGCGATATGGAGGCCGCTCACTTCCTTAAGGTGACAAACAGAGGCGCCTATTTTAAATTCTTAAAACTGACCTACGATGAAAAAAGAATATGCCTGGCCGTCAAAAAAGACAATAAAGAAATGTTGGATATTTTAAATAAAGGCATATTGCAATTAAAGAAAAAGAACCTGATCGCCCAAACCCAATACAAATGGCTGGGAGACTTCGACACCGGCGTTGACCTGGGAACCATCGAATCCACCTACAGGGTGCTGATCGTAATCATGTTTATCATCGGCGGCTTTTCCGTTTGGAACTATATTATAACGCAGAGGGTCAATACCAGAACCCGGGAGCTTTTTGAAAGCAAGGAAGAATTGCGGCTTATTATCGATACAATGCGAAACGGGATCATGGTTATAGAAGACGATACTACCATTTTGGAATGTAATGACTCGATAGCGGAAATGACGGGGGTTCCAAAGGGAAAACTGATAGGAGCCAATTATAAAGATCTTCCGCAATTGGCCCCTTTTACAAACCCGGACAATATGTTTAAGGTCTTCAATATCGGCGCCAGGTATTACTATATAAGCAGGCAGAAGGTTGCCGGCAATAAAAGCATGGTAATTGTCGAGGACTACACGGAAAAGTATTTGAAAGAGAAAAGAGAGAGAATTGAGTCAAAGATGATAGCCGTGGGACAATTATCCGCAGGTCTTGCCCATGAAGTCAGAAACCCGTTAGGATTGATCAAAAGCTACATCTATCTCATTGAGAAGCATACGGTGCATAGCGAGGTTTGCAGGCATGCGGTCTCCGTAATAAATGATTCCATCAACAGGATCAATTATCTGGTTGAAAACCTGCTGCGTTTTTCCAAACTGTCCAGCGATGAATTAAAATGGACCGATGCGGAGGATTTTGTCAATTCCATCATTGAAGAGGAAAAAGAAAACGCCGAAAAGCATGATATAATAATTTATTCCTCTTTCAAAGGTCGATACAGAGAACCGATTCTTATAAACAAAGAGGTCCTGCGAATGGTCCTTGTGAACCTGATAAAGAATGCGGTTGACTCCTTTGATGATAAAAAGTGTGAAGAGAAAAACATTCATGTCAATATAAATGTCGAGGAGAACCATATCGATATTGAAGTCATCGATAATGGATGCGGGATTGAAAAAGAAGCCTTGGAGAATATCTTTGACCCCTTCTATTCCACCAAGGAAACCGGAGTGGGTTTGGGTCTGTATATAATAAACACCGAAATAAGGAATAACGGCGGAACGATTTCCGTTAAGAGCGAGTTTGGCAAAGGAACAGAGTTCAAAATTACTTTACCTGTAGTGGAGCGGAAAAATGGGGAAAAAGACAGGGTATAAGATATTGATCGTTGACGATGAGATTGAATATCAAAGCGTATTGCGGTTTATATTGTCCGATCTTGGATACAGTGTGGCAGGTTGTTCCAATGGGGCGGAGGCTCTGGACTATTTAGACAATAATGTTGTGGATTTGGTCCTGACAGATTTAAAAATGCCGGTGATGGACGGCGTTGAGCTGATTAAGCGCATAAAAGAAAAGCATCCCACCGTGGACATAATCGTCATGACTGCTTTCGGAAGCATTGAAAGCGCTGTGGATTCCATAAAATACGGAGCGATGGACTATTTCACCAAGAGCAGCGAAATGGACGAGCTGGTGATCAAGGTCGAAAGGTTCGCAAAAATTCACAGGCTGGAACGGAAAAGCGAGGTTTTGCTAAGGAACCAATACAACGAAGATATCTTTATGGAATCGAATAATGAAGACTATCTGAATGTTCTCGAAATGTGTAAAAGAGTGGCAGATACAGATATTAACATTCTTATCCTGGGAGAGTCAGGAGTCGGGAAAGAGGTGGTGGCGAACTATATCCACCGCCTGAGCAAGCGAAAGAAAGAGCCTTTTGTTGCCCTGAACTGTCAGATTTTCCCGGAAGGTGTTATAGACTCAGAATTGTTCGGCCATGAAAAAGGGTCGTTTACCGGCGCCAGTGAAACGAGAATCGGAAAGTTTGAACAGGCGAACTTTGGGACCTTGTTTTTAGATGAGATCGGCGACCTGCCCATCACCACCCAGGGCAAGCTGCTCAGAGCAATAGAGAGCAAGAGGATTGAGCGGCTTGGGAGCAACAAATCCATCGACTTGGATATCCGGTTTATATCTGCCACCAACAAGGATCTTTCGAAAAAGATTGCCGAAGGTCAGTTTAGAGAAGATTTGTTGTATAGGATTAATACATTAACCGTAACGCTACCGCCTTTAAGGGAAAGAAGAGAAGATCTGGAATCTTTTATAAATTTCTTCATTAAAAAATTTGAGGTGGAGCAGAAAAAGAAAATAACCAAGATAGATAATGAGGTAATGGATTTCTTGCTGGGTTATGATTACCCTGGCAACGTCAGGGAGCTTAAAAATATAATGGAAAGAATGATTGCCCTGAGTAAAGACGGACACATTACGATGTATGAATTGCTGATGCCTGTGGAGAAGAATGGCAAATTATTGGATCTATATAAGAAAAGATCTCTAAAAGAGGCTCGCTCCGATTTCGAAAGAAATTATATTGTGGAAGCGCTGAGAAGGAATAATGTAAATGTGGCGAAAGCGGCTGCAGAACTGCAGATCAGCGCCCGCCAGCTATGGAATAAAATCAATGAATATGCAATTGATCTAAACGAGATACGCAAGATAGAACAATAATTCCGGAGGAGACAATATAATATCCCTGCATGGGCCCGTCCAAAACACTGAAATATATTTCAGTGTTTTTTTTAACCGTGCAATATTGTGCATGCTTTTCAACCCTTCCTGGCGCCGTCGAGTTTGCATAAACGGGCTGTCATTGCTCAGAAGGAATTCTTGAAATCGTTGAAAAATCAAAGCTATGCGCCGACAGCTCCAAGCTCGCGCCTTGTAGCGGGCAATAAGCCGCGCCGTATTTGGCATAATAGTTGCTGATAATAAAACAAGTAAGAAGAAATTTATAATTCGTTTTGAAAGGATCAAGGAGGGAAAGAATGAAAATTAAAAGGTTTTTAATTATTGCGCTGGCCATGTTATTGGTCATGGGCGTTTTTGCCGGCTGCTCAGGTGGTGAAGAAGAAGTATCCGGTGACGAACCCATCGTCATAAAAATCGGCCATACGGACACATCCCAGAGATCGACCCATGTGTGGAGCGTAAAGCTGGGAGAATTACTAGAGGAAAAAGCTCCGGGCAGATTCCAGGTTGAAGTGTATTCGGACGGTCAATTGGGTGATACTCCCGATTTGGTTTCCGGAATCAAAATCGGAACCGTGACCATGATGTTTGACTTATCATCTGTAATTACCGCATCATCGGGACCCGATTCAACATGCATCGATTTACCGTACCTGTATCCTTCGTTTGAAGACTGGGAAAAAGGAACCTTTGAAAACGGAGGCTTGGAATTATTCAATGAGACATTAGAGGAGTCGGGCTACTATTGTATTGACATGTACTACAACGGAATGAGACAAGTCATAAGCAGAGAGAAATTATACAAAAACAGCAATGACTTAAAGGGCCAGAAAGTCCGTATCGCGCAGAATGACTTGAATATTGAAATCTGGAAGGCTATGGGATCAAACCCGACACCTATGGCATGGGGCGAAGTAATCACTTCTCTGTCTCAGGGACAGATCGACGCGCTGGATCATTCCCTCGGAGTATTCAACGATTTCAACCTGCATGAAATAGCTCCTTATGTTACTTTGACAAATCATGCCAGCTCACCCTTCCCGATCATCTGCTCAAGAGATTGGATCGAATCCCTGGATCCCGCCGACAGAGCAGTACTTGAAGAATGCGTAAAGGAAGTCGCCAAAAATCAAAGAGCTGACGAGTATGCAAAAGAGCAGGAATATCTGCAAAGATTCCAGGATGAAGGCGCAGAGGTTTATCAGCTGACAGACGCCGAAATTGCAGCCTTTATGGAAGCGGTTCAGCCGGTTTACGACTATCAGCGCGGAATCGTCGGAGACGAAATGGTTCAGAGATGGTTAGACACACGTTCTTAATAGGATAATTCTGGTGACTTTAGATAGTTGAAACACAAAATATTATTCAAGTATGGGGTTAAACCCCATACTTGAATAATATTTCAACGATTCGCAAGTCATGCTTTATGAAAGGTTATCGATCATGAAAAACAAAATTATAAACAAGTTGAATACATTGGAAGATATCACTCTTGTGTCAATGTTTGCCGCAATGGTGGGAATCATTTTCTTCCAGGTCATCATGAGGTATGTATTTAATAATTCTTTGTCCTGGTCGGAGGAATTTGGGAAGTTCCTGTTTGTATGGCTTTCATGGCTGGGAATCAGCATAGGCCACAGGAGAAAAGAACACATAAAAATTACTATGGTAGTGGATAAACTGCCACATGCATTGAAAATGGCCCTGGAGGCGGTCTCGGAACTAATTTTGATAATAATATGCAGTGTCGTTATTTACTACGGTATATTGATGATCACTGTCCAAATAAATATACCTTATGCAGGAATTAAGATCAGTACCGCCTGGGGATACCTTTCCCTCGTATTGGGCTGCTTTATTTTTATCCTGAGAGCGATTGTGCATTTCGTTGAGGCGATAAAGTTAATAAGGCAGAAGGATATTGTTTTATAAGGAGGAAAAGTATATGGCAGTTGCTGCGTTATTTATAGCCTTGTTTGTATTATTACTTATAGGGGTCCCGGTCGGATTCGCCATAGGCGGGGCCACCATGTTTTCGATGGCTTTCTTTTCCGACTTGAATATGGCCATAAATGCCCAATACTCTTATAGCGGTATATTTTCATTTACGGTTATGGCGATTCCCTTTTTTATGCTGGCCGGCCTTATTATGTCGACGGGAGGCATAGCAAAGAGAATTGTAAATTTCGCATCTGCGCTTATCAGCTTCGTGAACGGCGCGATTGCCAGTGTCACTCTCATAGCTTGCATGTTTTTCGGAGCTTTGTCGGGATCGGGCATGGCCACGGCATCCGCAATAGGGGGAATGATGATTCCCGAGATGAAAAGGAAAGGATACGATCCCGCATACGCGGCCACGGTAGTCTCCTTTGGCGGTATTGTGGGCCCGATCATTCCTCCGAGTCTGTCCTTCGTGCTGTACGGAGCGACAACGGGCGTATCGATTCCGCAATTGTTCCTGGCAGGAATCATTCCGGGCGTCCTGATAGGAGTCTTGTTTGTGTTGGCCAATATTGTAATATGCACCATTAAGGGAGTGGACCTTAAGGCCCATCGGGCAGATGAAAACGTGCCTATTCCGGAAGCTTTAAAGTATCGTCTTACCGAAGTGGCGAGGGCCACAAAAGAAGGATTCTGGGCGTTGCTTTCGCCGGTAATAATTCTTGGCGGAATCTATTCTGGTATTTTTACTCCTACGGAGGCGGCGTGCGTCTCCGTAGTATATTCCATTATTATCAGCATGTTTGTTTATAAAGAGCTTTCCTGGAAAGGGCTGAAGGATGTTTTCCTGGATACGGCAGTACTGAACGGGATTACTTCGTTCTTACTGGGATTTTCCACCGTTTTTTCGACATTTATGACATATGAGAAAGTTCCCCAGATGCTGACAACTTTTTTGACCAACGTTTCTACAAACCCAACAATAGTATTACTATTTATTAATCTTATATTGTTAGCGATAGGATTATTCCTCGATACGGTACCGGCCATTATTATTATGGCTCCGATGTTATTGCCCACAGTGCTGAGCTTAGGGATCAACCCGATTCATTTCGGCGTTGTGATGGCTGTGAATTTGGCTATTGGTCTATGTACTCCTCCTTATGGCTGCAATCTGTTTGTTGGTGCTGCGATAGCTAAAATAAAAATGGAGGATATGTTCCCGTATATGATCCCTTTGTTCCTAGTGGCGTTAGTCAGCTTGGCTCTGGTCACATACATCCCTGCTTTATCTCTTATGTTTATAAAATAGGAGACGACGTTGTAAGAAAGGCCGCATATCTCTTGATTAAAGAGTTGCGGCCTTTTTTTGTGTGCGCCCGGCATGGGCGCAGTCTAACGGGTGGAAGTCCCGAGCACGCCCGGTAGCGGGAAGTGCATACAATTACAAATGAAAGACTCGTAAAGGCAGGATATTTCAGTATCCTGGACTATTACGAGTCCCTGCACTTATGCAGTTGAACCGCCGTATACCGAACGGTACGTACGGTGGTATGGGAGGTCGGCTACTCAACTAATGGGTAGCCTCCTACCCGATTCTCTGCACGTGTCTGAACACTTCTTCAAATCTATCCAGCGCATCATCTATGACCTCATCCGTGTCGGCAAGAGAAGTGTACAGCCGGCTGCCTGCCAGTGTGAGGATGCCGTTGGCCATGTAGGCGGCTCCCATTCTCTCCATGGACTCCTTACGCTCATATAACATTTTCTTGTGTCTCAGAATACCCAGCGCGGATTTCAGGAAGCACATGGAGGAGAAATCAAAGGCCATGGCTCCCGTGCATTCCAGGTGGATAATGGAACCTTGGTTGTAAGCCACAAAGGGTAGTTCGTACTTGCTAATCAGGGCATTTAAGCCGTCACACAATCTGTCTCCCGCCCTGCCCGCCACCACGCAGGCATTGGTTTTTTCAATGGCCTGAATGGCAGCGTAACCCGCCATGCAGGAAATGGGATTCGCGGCCAAAGTACCGCCTACATAGGCTCTGTGTTTGCCCGTGGCCAAACCTGCCGCCATGAGCTCCACATATTCTTTTCTGCCGCCTACGCCTCCCGCTCCGGGATACCCGCCGGCAACGATTTTGCCAAATATGGTCAGGTCGGGTTCTACGCCGAAGTATCCTTGCGCGCCGCCCAGACCTACTCGGAAACCGGTTACCACTTCGTCGAATATTAAAAGCGCTCTGTACTTGTCGCAAAGCTGGCGTACTCCTTTGTTGTAATCGAAAGCTACGGGACGGGTGCCGCTTTCCGGCCCTATGGGCTCCACCAGCACTGCGGCGGTACCGCCTCTCAGTTTGTTTTTCTTGAACATGGCCTCCAGCATATTCAGGTCGTTGGGGCGCACTTCGTCCGTCAGGCCATAAGCTCCGCGGGGGATGCCGTGGGACTCAAGAAGGGCTCTGCTTCCGGGGATCTTAAGTCCGTATACCATCTGATCGCTCCAACCGTGGTAAGATCCCCCTATTTTAATGACACGTTTCTTGCCGGTGGCAATTCTGGCGATGCGCAGCGCAGCCATAACCGATTCAGTGCCGGAGCCAAGCATGCGAAACATCTCCACCGCAGGCATGTGTTTGGTGATTTCCTTTGCGATCAAAAGTTCAGCTTCGTGCAGGAGCCCGGTTGTGGGGCCGCAATCCTGAATCAGTTTGATAACGGTATACCTCACCTCGGGATAGTTGCTGCCCAGGATAGTGGGACCCCCCGCTTGCAGGAAATCGATATAAATGTTCCCGTCCTTGTCGAAAAGGTATGCGCCTTCTACTTTGGCGGAGCAGACAGGAAAAGGCTTATTGAAAGCCAGGTTGTGCTGCACGCCTCCGGGAATGTAGTCTTTCGCTTCCTCAAAGATTTCCTTGGATCGCTTGCATCTATCATTGAAGTAGCGCATAACCACCTTCTCGTAATATTCGTCGGTAACCTCATAAATGGGCTGGTTTATCAGATTTTTCAGCCTTTCATTGATTTCATTGGGCTCGTCCCATCTGCTGATACCGTATTGATTCATTTCCTTCTCCTTCCCTGGCGCCCGGTGATTAAACCACAATTTCCCGATATCACTTCCATGCCGTCAGGACAGTAGGGCATCAACCGTTCAAAATAAAAAAGTTCTTTTTGTTGCTTTTATATAAGGTCTTGAATACCGAATAATTCTTGTCGTAGATGGCTTTATGATTCAAGTTGGGCTCGTAAACATCCTTTGCCTTTATCCATTTGCTCACTTCTTCCAGATTCTTCGCACCGCCGGAACCCACCACGATGAGCATTGACGCGCCCACGGCTCCAATGTCCTTGGTAAGCGGAACCGTTTCGATTTTCCTGCCTGTTATATCGGCCAGGATTTGACATGTCATCTTGGATAATGCGCCGCCGCCTACGAACCGGATGGTTTCCGATGTCTTAATCTTTTTATCCTGGCATTCGAGCATCCATCTAAGATGATAGCATATTCCTTCCAAAACGGCCCGGATCATTTCAGTCTTTCCCGTTTCCAGCTTTATATTGAAGAACATGCCCGCCGCATTGGGATCTTCAAAGGGGCAGCGGTTACCGTGAAGCCAGGGCGTGAATATGACACCGCCGGAACCGGGAGAGGCTTGCTCTACGGTTTCAGACAGGTAATCATACAGACTTTCATATATCAGTTCCTGATTATCTATGACTTCCTGCTTTTTCAGGTAAATACCGATCTCATCCAGGGCGATATGGTCTTTCACCCACTCAAAGCATTTACCTGCAGTTTCCATTTCCGCAAAATAGTTGTACTTGCCTTTTTCGGCGGCTACTATACCTGCAATCATGCAATTGATATCTACTGCGGGTTTGTCTATGACGGTGCTGACCCAGCCCGAGGTTCCGGAATAAATATGGGTCTCGCCCACTTTGGCGCAGCCGGCGCCAAGACCGATGAGAGTTGCGTCTCCGCCGCCACCGTATACCTTTGTCCCTTCCTTCAAGCCCAGGTCTTCCGCTGCTTTCTTTGTCAACAAACCCACTTGATCAGTGCAGTCGACGATCTCCGGCAGGTGTTCCATGCGGATTCCGTACATATTACAAAGGGCCTTGCCCCAACATTCTCTTTTGGGATCATACAGAAAGGTAGCATATGCAGAATCCTTGGTCATTATGAAATTGCCGGTGCACCTGCATATGATATATTCTTTTACATCGAGCCATTTATAGACCTTTTCAAAGATTTCCGGCTCGTTTTTTTCAACCCATTTGTATTTCCATATAGGGTCTTTCACGCTGGTGGATGCGGCGTGGGTGATATACAGGCTCTTGAGCAGGGTGATGATATTTACGCCGGATATAGTTATGCCGTGTCCCTGCACTGCCTTCATCTCTGCGCCCGATCTTTGGTCCATGTAACTCATGGGCCTTCTGAGAGCGTTTCCCTTTTTATCCACCAGCACAAGTCCCTGCATCTGTGAACAGAAAGAGATGCCTGAAATTTTTTCCGGCGGAAGATTGGCTGTTTTCAGAACCTCTTTGGTGGTTTTGCACATGCCTTGCCACCATTCTTCCGCGTCCTGTTCCGCTCCGCCGTTATCCAATATGTAAAGGTGGTTTGCGCTGGAAGCGCTTGCAATCATCTCTATGGATTCATCGATTTTGAACAGACACGTTTTTACGGCACTTGTACCCAAATCATAGGCGATTGTATAAATCATTGCATCCCTCCTCACCAGACGGAATCAGGAAGAGTCTGCTGCGCTTTTTTCACGAGCTGCTGCAGACGGCCAGTTAGCGATTAAAACTGCCAGCACCACCAGGGCGCTGCCTATAAGGATATTTCGCGTCAGCACATCGCCGACGAGGGTATAACCGAAGAAACAGGCAAGGACAGGTTCAAAAGTATTTATAATCGCCGCATTTCCCGGACCGATGAGTTTAACGCCCATGCAGAAGAAGAGAATCGCCATAAATGCGCAAAAAACCGCAAGTACCAGCATGAGCCACAGTTGATTGAACCCGGTGGTAAAGAGGGGTTTTCCGGAAAGGAGGCAGCGGAAAAAGTTGAAAACCGTAGACATTAAAAGTACATAGCCTGCCACAACCAGTGTGTTGGATTTTTTGATGCATTCCGCAGCCAGCCCCATCATGTATACCACATAGGAGACGGCCGTTCCCAAGGCAAATAGAATTCCTATGAGGTTGGCTGAAATATCGGGGGACCAGACGATGAAGATCAGCCCGATCATGGATAAGATCACGGCGGAAATCCTGGATGCTCTCACCTTCTCTTTTCCCGTTATCATCTCGATAGCAACGATCATGGCAGGAAAAGTAAAAGAGACGATGGTGGCAAGAGAGCCGGATATGTAATCAAATGCGAAATATAGAGTAGTTGCTATGCCGATATAAGCGAGGCCGATTAAAATCATCATGCGCGCCGCTTTTTTCTCCAGGCGAAAGGGCAGCTTTTTAATGAAAATGTATGCCCACATCAGCACTGCCGCATAGAAAAACTTACTGAAGAGAAGTGTTTCCGTTTCTACTCCCTGATCGAAAGCCAGGAAGGAGAGAGAAGGCACCAGGGCGTAGCCTACATTGGTGCCCATAATCAACGCAATGCCCGTTATTCTTGTTTTGCTCATTTTCTTCCGATCTCCTGAATCGCCGGACATAATTACAAAATATGGTTTGCACTCGGATACATTATAAATCGGCGTAGGATTTCGGTCAATTAAAACTACTGGGCAGAAGTGGACGGGGGTTCGGATAGGGGGAGGGCAATAGTCATCTTTGTGCCTATTTCCTGACGGCTTAAAACCTCAATATAACCGCCGTGGCGTTCCACAATCCATTTTGCAATGGAAAGGCCTAAGCCGCTGCCTCCGGTGGCCCTGGCTCTTGACTGATCTGTGCGGTAGAATCGCTCGAAGATCTGAGAGACCGCTTCCGGCGGGATGCCGATGCCTTCGTCCTGAACCGTCAACTGTGCCGAAGCGCCCTCCTGTGATACCGACAGGGTAATCCTCCCTCCGGTATTTGTGTATTTAATCGCATTGTCCATCAGGATCCGCAGAGCCTGTTTGATCAGTCCTTTGTCTGCATAAATCCAGACGCTTTCAATGCGTGAGTCGTATTCGTGGCCGCCGTTGATCATTTGGGATTCTCTAAGTACTTCTTCGGCCAGTTTGCCTAGATCAAAGTGTTCCAGCTGCAGGTTCATGGTGTTGTTATCTCCCCGAGCAAGGAACAGAAGCTGTTCCACCAGGTCTTTCATATTTGCAGCTTCGTCCTTAATGGCTTTGATCCCTTCATCCAAGGTTTTTTCGTCCTTTTTACCCCAGCGATCCAAAAGGTTTGCATAGCCTTCAATGACGGAGATAGGAGTTCTCAGTTCGTGAGACGCGTCTGAAACAAAGCGGATCTGGGAGCGATAGCTTTCGTTGATTCGATCCAGCAAGTCGTTGATAGCTTCGGCAAGGTTTTTCAGTTCTGCCTCGGTTTCATCTACCGGAATGCGGGTGTCCAGTTTTGCAGCGTTAATGGAATCCAAGGTATCCGTTAGATTTTCAACTTTTTTCGATGTGTATCCGGAGGGCTCCATGTTAAGGTTCTGGGCAGCTTCTGTGAGAATGGTAATGGGGTGCAGAGTGGATCGAATAAGACGGGCGCCGGGTAAAATGCTGCCAATAAGCAAGATCAACTCCACCAGTAGCATAACGAACAAAGTGCGCTTAAGCAGCAGCACTTCATCTCCTACTTCCACGGAAACCGAATATGTTTGTCGGTTTAAGGTAAACTCGTAGCGATAGAGCAAACCGTTCAAACGCTTCAAGAAGCTCTGACCTTCTTCTTTAGGCACCTGTAAGCTTCTTGCGCCTTCCAGTTCCATATTATTAAAAAGGCCGCCGTCCGGCTTGACGGGCAGTCGAAAACCCCGCGGGTCCGTCGAACTTATGGTGATATGAAAACCTGCGGATTCAAGCCATTGGAAAGCATCGGATTCCGGCGAGCCGGAACTCCTAATGGCCGAAACCACAGAAGTCAATTCTTTTTCCGTACGGATAACAGTTTGAATTCCCAGAGCGCAGAAAACAAAGAGATCTAATATCAAAAATACCGTGAGCATGCGAAGGAGAAGCTTGGAATTCAGCTTATAGACGATGGAGGCGTTGACCTTTTTGGTTTTAGATTGTTGCGTCGTTTTACTTGTTTCCTTACTACTCATCTTTGATCACATATCCCACTCCACGAACGGTGTGAATCAGTTTGATGCCGAAAGCCTCATCGATCTTGCTTCTGAGAAAGCGTATGTAGACATCTACCGCATTGGTTTCTCCGTCAAAATCGTAATCCCATACATGATCCATCAGCGTGTCACGTGACAAGACAATGCCCTTATTTTTCAGCAAACAATGAAGCAGATCGAATTCTCGTTTGGTAAGCTCCACCGGAACGTCATCCACTGTGACGGTGCGCCGGGCAACGTCCAAGCGAACACGAGAAGCGGACAGAACGGAAGATTCTGTACCGATGGTTTTCTTCCGCAATGCAGTGCGGATTCTGGCCAACAGCTCTTCTATGGCAAAGGGTTTCGTCAGATAATCGTCCGCTCCGCGATCCAGGCCCGCCACCTTATCCTCAATGCTGTCACGGGCTGTGAGCATGATAACGGGAATAGAGGATTTGCGGCGAATTCGCCGCAGCACCTCCATTCCGCTGAGTTCAGGAAGCATGATATCCAAAAGTACCAGATCGAATTCACCGCTTTCGGCCAGTTCTAAACCCCTTCGGCCGTCAAAGGCTTTCGTTACCCGGTAGCCCTCGTAGCTGAGTTCCAACTCAACAAATCGTGCCAGCTTTTCCTCGTCTTCAATTAACAATATTTTCGCGCCCATTTACACGTCCTCGGATGGTTTATTGTTTTGGATTTTGCCCTTCCGTAAAAGACTTCTTCAGGTTTTCCGCTGCTGTCGCCGCTGTATCCATGGCGCTGTTAACGGAATCCTTTCCCAAGTCCGGACCGTTAAACCGATAACGGAAGCCCATGAATAGGCCGATAATTAAAAGCGGAATCGTAATCCAGAAGAAACACAATGCTAACACTACCAAAACCGTGATGGAAAATGCCGTCTTTACTTCTCCGTCTTTAATAACCTCGATGCTGTTTATGTTTCCTTTGTGAATGAGCTTACAGCAAAATCTGACGAACTTACGAACCAAATCGGCCAGACTTTCTCTATTGCTGTAGTTGTTTGAAGCCTTTGCATTTTCTTTTGAATCAGTTTTTCCACCTGCGCTGCGGTAAAAGCCGCCGCCTTCCGGAGGCGAAACTTTACCTTGCTTTTCCAAATTAATTAAAGCCTCCAGCATATCTCCGTTTGCCGCCTCAAGAGCAGCCTTGGCTTCGTCGTAGCTTACGTTGGCTTTTTCGCGAAGCTTATCTACCTGTTCCAAAGTAATCATATCACAAATACCTCCTTGATTGATTGTGATATCATCTTATCAATCAAGTCTTAAACTGCAATTTGCGCAGGATTAAAATTCGATTAAAATTCGTTCTAAAAATACTATAATGGGCAATTCATTATTTGCCAATGAATTTTTATGAAAGGTTTGGTTTGGCCTGTGGTTCCAAAGAGGGCTACTTTTTATTGGACAGCATTTGAACCGTTTTGTAGATATGCTCCTGTTCTTTTGCCGTCAATGTGGAAAGATAGGAAAGGGTCTTTGAGATGATCGGGTTTTCCACCGGAGTTGCTTCCTTT
>FZPS01000063.1_pt818 | contig 14006 bp, 17 predicted proteins | sample 1817821 | NCBI WGS metagenome assembly FZPS01 (sample SAMEA104158645, study PRJEB21678) | metagenome | place: Germany | collected 2015-04-21 | reverse complement strand
ACAAAGGCAAAAATTAGAAGCATTGAAAAAGGAAAGGGATAATGAAAAGGTTAAAGAAAGTCTAGAAGCATTAGAGGCTGTTGCCAAAACTGATGAAAATCTAATGCCCTATATATTAGATTCTGTGAAAGCATATGCAACTTTAGGTGAGATATGTGGAGTATTAAGAAAAGTATTTGGTGAATATGAACAATCTGTAATACTTTAATAATTGTGTATTGATTAAAAAAGGAGGTATAAGAATATGGAAAGACCAATAAGAGTTTTAGTGGCAAAACCTGGATTAGATGGACATGACAGAGGAGCAAAAGTTATTGCAAGGGCATTAAGAGATGCAGGTATGGAAGTAATATATACAGGTTTAAGACAAACTCCAGAACAAATAGTACAAACCGCTATACAAGAAGACGTGGATGTATTAGGAATGAGCATATTATCTGGAGCACATAATCATTTATTTCCTAAAGTAGTGCAGTTGCTAAAAGAAGAGGGAGTAGATGATATACTGGTAATTGGTGGAGGTGTTATTCCTGAAGAAGATATACCTTTTTTAAAAGAAGCAGGAGTAGAAGCAATATTTACCCCAGGAACTCCTACAAGTGAAGTGGTAGAATACATTAAGAACAATTTAAAAAGATAACATAGGCGGTGATCAATTGAACATAGAAAAAGAACTTCTGCGAGGAGATAAAAGAGCTTGTGCTCGGCTCATCACCATGTTAGAAAATGAGCAAAAAGAAGCTATAGACATAATAAAAAAGCTATATAAACATACTAGCAATGCTTATATAATAGGAATTACAGGACCACCAGGCAGTGGAAAATCCACCTTAACAGATAGACTGGCTAAGGAATTTAGAAATATGGATAAAAAAATTGGAATTATAGCAATAGACCCTACAAGTCCTTTCACTGGAGGAGCAATATTAGGAGATAGAATTCGGATGAACGATTTAGCAATAGATAAGGATGTATTCATTAGAAGTATGGGAACCAGAGGTTCATTAGGTGGAATGTCCAAAGCCACATGGGGTGCTTGCAAAGTACTGGATCTATGGGGTGCAGATTATATATTTATAGAAACTGTAGGAGTAGGACAATCAGAAGTAGATATAGTAAAAATTGCTGATACAGTACTAATGGTAATGGTACCTAATTTAGGCGATGATATACAAGCCATAAAAGCAGGTATAATGGAAATAGCAGATGTATTTGCTATAAACAAAGCGGATTTAGATGGGGCGGACAAAACTAAATTAGAAATAGAGATGAATTTAGACTTAAATCAAAAGGCAGACTACAGACCTCCAGTAATAAAGGTATCTGCAAGTAAAAATGAAAATATAGATGAGTTATTAGATAATATTTTGGCCCACAAAAGATATTTAGAAACAACAGGTAAAATAATTGATAGAAGGAAAAATAATACTAAATTTGAAATATTAAAACTTGTAGAAGAAGAGTTGATGAGTTTAATAATGCAGAAGGCATTAAGAGAAAATATTTTAGAGAAATTAGCAATGGAAGTATTAGAAAAAAGTCTAGATCCTTATTCTGCTAAGGATAAGATGTTAAAACTGATTAAACAATAATTGGGGGGATTTTATGGTAACCAAAGTGGATCATATAGGTATAGCTGTAAAGGATTTAAATAAAGCTATAAAGTTTTATGAAGAGGTTTTAGGGATTAAGTGTGTTGATACAGAAGAAATAGAAGAACAAAAAGTTAAAACAGCATTTTTACCCATAGGCGATACAGAAATTGAATTATTGGAATCAACAGAAGCAGATGGACCTATAGCAAAGCATATAGAAAAAAGAGGAGAAGGGGTACAACATATAGCCTATAGAGTTGAAAACATAGAAGAAGCTATAGAAAAGATGAAGGAAAAAGGTATACGAATGATAGATGAAAAACCTCGATACGGTGCAGGAGGAGCTAAAATTGCTTTTGCACATCCAAAAGACACTTATGGAGTTTTGATAGAACTTTGTGAAAAACAATAAACATAGATAAGGAGGAAGGAAATGAAGGAAAAAATAGAAAAACTCCTAGAAACCAAAGAAAAAATAAAACTTGGTGGTGGAGAAAAACGAATAGAAAAACAACATTCTAAAGGGAAATTGACAGCAAGGGAAAGGATAAATTTACTATTAGATGAAGGAAGTTTTGTAGAAATAGATGCATTTGTAAAGCATAGATGTACCAACTTTGGAATGGAAAAGACCGAAGCCCCAGGAGATGGAGTAGTAACAGGCTATGGAACGGTAGACGGAAGACTAATATTTGTCTATGCCCAGGACTTTACAGTACTAGGTGGCTCTCTAGGGGAGATGCATGCAGCTAAGATATGCAAAGTACAAGATATGGCACTAAAGATGGGGGTTCCAATAGTTGGTATAAATGACTCTGGAGGAGCTCGAATCCAAGAAGGAGTAGATGCTCTATCAGGCTATGGAAATATATTCTATAGAAACACTATCTCCTCAGGAGTAATCCCACAAATAACAGCCATAATGGGACCCTGCGCAGGAGGAGCAGTATACTCACCAGCATTAACGGACTTCATATTTATGGTGGAGAACACAAGCCAAATGTTTATCACAGGACCACAAGTAATAAAAACTGTAACAGGAGAAGATGTAAGCCAAGAAGAATTGGGAGGAGCAAAAACTCACAACACCATATCTGGAGTAGCTCATTTTATAGACGAGACAGAAGAAGAAGCTATAGAAAGAATAAAGACACTACTAAGTTATTTACCATCAAACAATCTAGAAGCACCTCCAGTATATGAAACTGAAGATGACATAAATAGAGTAGAAGAAAGATTGAACGAAATAGTACCAACAAATCCTAACAAACCCTATGATATGAAAGAAATAATAAAATTAATAGCAGATGAAGGGGAGCTATTTGAAATACAACCCTATTATGCACAAAATATAATAACTGGTTACATAAGGTTAAATGGCAAAACTGTAGGAGTAGTAGCAAATCAACCAAACATGTTAGCAGGATGTTTAGACATAAACGCCTCAGACAAAGCAGCAAGATTCATAAGAACATGTGATGCTTTTAATATTCCATTGTTAAATTTAGTAGATGTACCAGGATTTTTACCAGGAACAGATCAAGAATATGGAGGAATAATACGTCATGGAGCCAAGATGCTTTATGCATACAGTGAAGCCACAGTACCAAAAGTAACTGTAATCATAAGGAAAGCCTATGGTGGAGCATATATAGCTATGTGTAACAAGGAATTAGGAGCCGATCAAGTATTTGCATGGCCTAGTGCAGAAATAGCTGTAATGGGACCAGATGGAGCAGCTAATATAATATTTAAACACGATATAAAAGAATCAGAAGATCCAATACAAACAAGACAAGAAAAAATAGAAGAGTATAGAAACACAGTAGCTAATCCATATATAGCAGCAGAAAGAGGATATGTAGACGATGTAATAGTACCAAGTACAACAAGACCAAGACTTATATCTGCATTTGACATGCTAGAAAGCAAACGAGAAACCAATCCACCTAAAAAACATGGCAATATACCAGTATAAAAGGAGTGATAAACTTGGCAGACAAAATAACTATAGGTCAAAGTTTAATAATAACCATATTTAGCATGGCAGTAGTATTTTTAGTATTAATAGGTATATCTTACCTAATAAATGTATTAAAAGTAGCAACCAATAACAATAAAAAAGAATCTAAAGAAGCAACAAAATCAACTGAAAGTGTAAAAGTATCAGAGCCAGTTGAAAAAGCAGGAAATATAGAAGACGAAGAACTAGTAGCTGTAATAGCAGCAGCAATAGCAGCTAGCATGGGAGTAGCTATTCCTGATATAAATATAAAGAGCATAAAAAGAGTTTCTACACCTTCCCCTATTTGGGCACAAATGGGAAGAATAGAAGAGATCTCAAATAAATTATAAGAATACACTATTTTCTAGGAGGTAAAGTCATGAGAAAATTTTTAATCAATGTAAATGGGAATGAGTATGAAGTGGAAGTAGAAGAGATAACAGAAGGGAAAACTGTACAGAATCCATCAACAACACAAGCAAAACCAGCAACTCAACCAAAATCAGCACCAAAACCAAAAGCACAACCAAAAGAAGAGAAAAAAGAAATAAAAGTAACAGAAGGAGCAGAGGTCGTTGCAGCACCTATGCCAGGAACCATTTTAAGTATAAATGTACAAGGAGGAGATGAAGTAAAAGCAGGGGATGTATTACTAATACTAGAAGCCATGAAGATGGAAAATGAAATTTTAGCCCCAATAGATGGCAAAGTTGTAAGTATTGGTACTACAACTGGTGCTTCAGTAAACACTGGGGATAAATTAGTGGTAATAGAGTAGTACAATAGATAAATGAAAGGAAGGTAAAATAAATGCTCATAGACATATTAAAGGGTTTCTGGCAGAGCACAGGATTTGCCTCAATAACTATTGGGCAAGTCATAATGCTTATAATATCTTTTATACTTCTTTATCTAGCGATTAAAAAAGAATTTGAGCCCTTGTTATTGGTTCCCATAGCTTTTGGAATGTTGTTAGCTAATCTCCCATTAGCAGGACTTATGGCAGAACCAGTAGTTGAAATAGTAAAGGACCCAAAAACAGGGAAATTAGTACAAGAAACTAAACAATTAGGAGGTTTATTATACTATCTATATCAAGGAGTAAAATTAGGCATATATCCTCCATTGATATTTTTAGGGGTAGGAGCTATGACGGATTTTGGACCGTTAATAGCTAACCCTAAAAGTATATTACTAGGAGCAGCAGCTCAATTTGGAATATTTATTACATTCATAGGAGCAGTAGCTTTAGGATTTACAGGGCCCCAAGCAGCAAGCATTGGGATAATTGGCGGGGCTGATGGTCCTACAGCACTATATTTAACTAGCAAGTTAGCTCCAGAATTATTGGGTCCTATAGCTGTAGCAGCTTATTCATATATGGCATTGGTACCAATAATTCAACCACCAATAATGAAAGCGTTAACAACAGAAGAAGAAAGAAAAATAGTGATGGAACAACTTCGCCCTGTATCTAAAAAGGAAAAAATAATATTTCCTATAATGATTACAGTAATAGTAACACTATTATTGCCTTCAGCAGGACCATTAATAGGCATGTTGATGTTAGGTAATCTAATGAGAGAAGCAGGAGTAGTAGAAAGATTAAGTAAAACTGCCCAAAATGAACTTATGAACATAGTAACTATATTTTTAGGATTAACTGTAGGAGCTACAGCCAATGCAGAAACCTTTTTATCCCCTGATACAATAAAAATAATAATATTAGGACTAATAGCCTTCTCTATAGGAACAGCAACTGGAGTAATATTTGGGAAAATCATGTGTAAAGCTACAGGAGGAAAGGTAAATCCATTAATAGGTTCAGCAGGAGTATCAGCAGTGCCAATGGCAGCTAGAGTATCTCAAAAAGTAGGACAAGAAGCCAATCCAAGAAACTTCCTACTAATGCATGCTATGGGACCAAATGTAGCAGGAGTAATAGGCTCAGCAGTAGCTGCAGGATTATTGTTGATGTTCTTTGGCGGATAGTATATAATAATTATGTATGATTTGCTAGCATCTTTTTAAAGGAGCTAGACATAAAATTTATTTTAAAACACAAAATAACGACTGGTATCCATTAAAATGGAACTAGAGCGGAGGGATGATGATGATAAAAGAGAAAAATGTATTAACCATTAGAAAAATGACCACAGTAGGTATATTAGGAGGTATTTCCATAGTACTGGGCATGACCCCCTTGGGATTTATTCCTGTAGGCCCCACAAGGGCAACCATTATGCACATACCTGTAATTATTGGAGCCATAGTAGAGGGTCCTTTAGTAGGGGGACTTGTAGGATTGATATTTGGTTTATTTAGCATGTTTCAAGCTGCAACCAATCCAACGCCTGTATCTTTTGTATTTTTAAACCCTGTAGTTTCAGTACTACCTAGAATTTTAATTGGAGTTATTAGCTACTATGTATATGAGCTTTTAAATAGACTAGGTACAAACAAATCCAATTGGATATTAAATATTATATTAGGTGGTATTTTAACTTATCTAGTTATAGGCTCCTATAATGGATTTAAAGAATCTAAAAATGTATTGCCTTTAATTATAAATATAGTACTAATAGCTCTTACAATAGCAATAGGTTTTTATACTCAAAAGAAATTTAAAGGCAAAACAATGCATGTAGCCATTGCCACAATAGCAGGGACATTGACTAATACTGTAGGAGTTTTGTCCAGCATATATTTCCTATATGGAGAAAAGTTTGTAACAAAATTAGGTCAAGATCCAGAAATGGCAAGAAAGATCATATTTGGAATAGGTGTAACCAATGGAATACCAGAGATGATAATAGCAATCGTAGTGGTTGTCAATGTAATAGCTGCTATAAAAAATAGAGTAAAATAGATTGGAAGGTGGAGACAGTGTTACTGGTAATAGATGTGGGAAATACTCATATAGTATTTGGAGTATTTGAAGAAGGTAAACTTCTATATGATTGGAGAATAGCTACAGCAAAGGAAAGAACTTCTGATGAATATGGTCTATTATTTGAACAAATATTTAAATATCACGGACTTTGCCCTAAAAATGTAGAAGATGTAATAATTTCATCGGTAGTACCACCACTTATGCATACACTATCTAGTATGAGTAGAAAATATTTTGATAAAGAACCTATTGTAGTAGGACCAGGAATAAAAACTGGAATGAACATTAAATATGACAATCCAAGGGAAGTAGGAGCAGATAGAATAGTCAATGCAGTTGCAGGATATGAAAAATATGGTGGTCCCCTTATAATAGTGGATTTTGGAACGGCAATTACTTTCTGTGCAATTTCCAAAGAAGGAGATTATCTAGGAGGGGTTATAGCTCCAGGAATAAAGATATCCAGCGAAGCATTATTTTCAAGAGCAGCTAAATTGCCCAAAGTAGAATTATCTAAACCTGATACGGTAATAGGTAAAAATACTGTGAATAGTATTCAATCAGGACTTGTTTATGGATATGTTGGACTTGTGGATTTTATTATTGAAAAAATGAAGGAAGAGATGAAGGAAGAAGGAGAAGTAAAAAATATAGTAGCAACTGGTGGGTTTGCATCTTTAATAGCTACAGAAAGTAAATATATAAATAAAATAGATAAACTATTAACTTTAGATGGACTTAGGATAATATACAATAGAAATAAGTAGCCGCAGGGCTACTTTTTCTAAATATTCTGGGGTGAAAATATGGAAATAGGAAATGTAAAATTACAAAACAACATATTTTTAGCACCTATGGCAGGAGTTACTGATAGAGCATATAGGATAATATGCAAAGAGATGGGGGCAGGATTGGTATTTACTGAGATGGTAAGTAGTAAAGGGCTATATTATGAAGATGAAAAGACAAAAGAGCTTACAAGTATAGCTGAAAAAGAGCGTCCAGTTGCTATTCAAATATTTGGTTCTGATCCAAGTATAATGAGTGAAGTTGTAAAAAAGTATATAAATCCAAGGGATGATATAGATATTTTGGATATAAATATGGGATGTCCCGCACCTAAAATTGTAAAAAATGGAGATGGTGCAGCCTTATTAAAAAATCCTCCTTTGATAAAAAAAATCCTTAAAGAAGTTGTAAAAGCATCTACAAAGCCAGTAACCATAAAAATTAGAATAGGATGGGATATTAATAATATAAATGGGATGGAAATAGCTAAGATAGCAGAAGAGGAAGGAGTTTCGGCTATAACTGTACATGGTAGAACTAGGGATATGTTCTATTCAGGGAAAGCAAATTGGGAATATATAGGAAAGATTAAAAACTCTGTAAATATTCCTGTGATAGGAAATGGAGATATATTTGAACCTATAGACGCTGTAAATATGATGGAGTATACTGGTTGTGATGGGGTGGCTATTGGAAGAGGAGCTATGGGAAATCCTTGGATATTTAAAAGAATAAACCTTCTAATTGAAGGAAAAGATGATGTAAAGCCTAGTAATATAGATAGAATCAATATGGCTATTAAACATTTAAATATGGTCTGTGATATAAAAGGTGAGAAAACTGGAATTAGAGAGATGAGAAAGCATATAGCGTGGTATTTGAAGGGAATGAGAGATTCTAATAAAATAAAAAACATAATAAATTCAGTAGAATCAAAACAAGAAATAGAAAAAATTTTATTAGACTATGCTCAATATATATCCCATTAAGAAACAAATCAGTAATACCCTCCTTTTAAATTTCATATAATACATTACAAATTGTTTAAAGGAGGGAGCTGTATTGGACTTTTTTATATAATAGAGGAATCTAGATATTTCAATTATTATAATAAAGGTATTTTTAAATTTATTCCCAAAAAATTAATTCCAGTGATAAGACCTAAAATTTTGGATATCCTTTATGATACTGAAGGTAAAGAAATAGGGAAAGTAGGAGGGATACTGTTAAATAATTTAAATATAGAAAAAGAGGAATTAGTAGAAAATTTTATTCAAGGCATAAATAAGATTAAACCTCATAATGTAGAGTATTTAATAATAGAAGAAAGTTCTCTATTTAATAGAGAGGAGATAAAGTTAATAGAAGCTAGAACCAATTTAAAGGTAGTTGATGGCATAAATACATTGTTTATGTTTTTGCCTTTAGTACTTGAGGAGATACAAAAATATTTAAAAGAAGATTTTAGAAGGAAAGAAATTTTAATAATAGGAGAAGGAGATATATTAACAGAAGAACTTGTATATGCACTTCATAAAAATGTAAATTTTATAAGTATATCAGGAGAGGATAAAGAGGCAATTGAAAATATTTCCCAATCTATATTTAAAAAAACAGGATTATCAATATTTTACACTCAAAATATTGATAAAATATTGATAAATTATCCTATTATAGTTAATCTTAAAGATGATGCATTAGTATGCTCAAATAAATTTAGAAGAGGAGCCATTATATTTGATTTTAGTATAAGTAAAAAATTGAGTAGAAGCATAAAGGATAAGAAAAACTTAGTAGTCATTGAGGACTTTATGTTCTTTAAAGATTTAGACATGATGGAAAATCCATGGATACAAGAATGGGTTTCTTCTAAGATTTATGACTATTTTAAATTGAGTATAGATAATACGCATGTAAGGTTCTTAGTAGACGGCAATATATGCACTATGGAAGAGTTAATAAATAAAAATATAAAGCAAAAGGGAACGCTGTGAATACTTGACAATAAGATTTCCCTTGATTATAATAGACTGCATATATGAATAATAAGTTGGATTTTATCCGTTTGAAAGGCAATAAAGGGCCAAATATTTATTAGAAGGAGCGAGGCGGATGGCTGAAAAAGATGTATTTTTAACGGTGGAAGGGCTTAAAAAATTAGAAAATGAATTAGATGAATTAAAAACAGTAAAAAGGAAAGAAATTGCAGAAAAGATAAAACAAGCTCTAGCTTTTGGAGATATAAGCGAAAATTCTGAATATGATCAAGCAAAAAATGAGCAGGCTCAATTAGAGGAAAGAATAGCAAAATTAGAAATGATACTTAGAAATGCAAAATTAATAGATGATGAAGATATTTCTACTGATGTTGTAAGTATTGGTTCGAAAGTAGTTGTAAAGGATTTAGAATATGATGAAGAAATGGAATATACCATAGTAGGTTCTGCAGAAGCTAATCCATATGAAGGAAAAATTTCTAATGAATCGCCTGTTGGGAAAGCATTATTGGGGAAAAAGAAGGAAGAAATTATAGAAGTTCGTGTACCTGATGGACTTATTAAATATCAAATTTTAAGTATTACTAGATGAGGAGGTATTATATGTCAGGAACGGAAGAAAATCTTAATGAAATGCTCATGATGAGAAGAGAAAAGTTAAAAAAATTAAAAGAAATAGGAAAAGATCCCTTTGTTATAGAAAAATATGAATATACTCATCACAGTACTACCATTAAAGATAAATTTGAAGAATTAGAAGAAGAGACTGTTTCTGTTGCAGGTAGAATAATGTCAAGAAGAGGTCATGGTAAAGTATGTTTTATGGACCTTCAAGATAGCAAAGGGAAGATACAGATTTTTATTAAAATGGATGTCATTGAAAAAGAAGAATATGAACATTTAAATCTATTGGATATTGGAGATATAATAGGTGTTAAAGGAGAAGTATTTAAGACCAAAACGGGAGAAGTTTCAATTAGGGCTAAGGAGATAACTTTACTTACTAAATCATTGCAAATACTTCCTGAAAAGTTTCATGGTTTAAAGGACCCAGATTTAAGATACAGACAAAGATATGTAGATTTAATAGTAAATCCAGAGGTAAAGGAAACATTTATATTAAGATCTAAAATAATAAAAGCAATAAGGGAATATCTTGATGATAGAGGATTTTTAGAAGTGGATACCCCTATTTTAAACACCGTTGCTGGAGGAGCTAATGCTAGACCTTTTATAACCCATCACAATTCATTAGGCATAGATATGTATTTAAGAATTGCTAATGAGCTTTATTTAAAAAGGCTTATAGTTGGTGGATTTGAAAAGGTGTATGAAATGGGAAGAATGTTTAGAAATGAAGGAATGAGCTATAAGCACAATCCCGAATTCACCAATATTGAATTATATCAAGCGTATGCAGATTATGAAGACATGATGGAACTAACTGAAAATTTAGTAGCTTATGTAGCAGAGAAAACTTTAGGAACAGTTGTAATCGAATATCAAGGTAAGAAAATTGACTTAACTCCTCCTTGGAGAAGAATTACAATGATTGATGCAATAAAGGAATATACTGGAGTGGATTTTAACACCATTAATACTGATGAAGAAGCTATAGAAGTGGCTAAAGCTAAAGGTTTAGAAATAGAACCAGGAATGAAAAGAGGTCATGTAATTAGTGAAATGTTTGAAGAATTTTGTGAAGAACATCTAGTACAACCAACCTTTGTAACTCATCATCCTGTGGAAGTTTCGCCTTTAGCAAAGAGAAATCCAGAAGATCCAAGATTAACCAATAGATTTGAAGCATTTATAAACACTTGGGAAATTGCCAATGCATTTAGTGAGTTAAATGATCCAATAGATCAAAAAGAAAGGTTTTTAGAACAAGTAAAACAAAGGGAAGCAGGAGATCATGAAGCCCATATGATGGATTCAGATTTTATAAATGCACTAGAAGTAGGATTACCACCAACAGGAGGATTAGGAATAGGTGTAGATAGGCTTATTATGATATTAACTAATCAACCTACTATAAGGGACGTTATATTGTTCCCAACTATGAAGCCCATAGATGATGAAGAATAAAAGTGAGTCAACAGCTGAGTCTTTGACTCACTTTTTAACTTGAATTAATATCAAATGAGAAGGGGAAAATGGATGAAAAGAATATTGCACATTACATCCCAATATCCAGGGATGACAGGAAGCGGCATTTATTTAAATGAACTTATAAGAGAAGGAAATAAAAGAGGATATATACAAGGTTTAATAGCTGGATTACCTCGAGGAGAAAAACTAAATTTGAATGTATGTAGAAGACATTTTTATCCTGTATTATTTAATACAGCTGATTTGCCTTTTCCAATAGTGGGCATGAGTGATGAGATGCCTTATGAAAGCACTAAATATTCTGATATGACTGATGAAATGTTGAGTGCTTGGAAGAAGGCTTTTAAAAAAACAGTAAAAAAAGCTGTAAATGAGTTTAAACCTGACATTATCATATCCCATCATCTATGGCTTCTTACATCATTGGTTAAAAAAACATTTCCTAATATTAGGACTATAGCTATATGCCATGGTACTGACATAAGACAGCTCATCAAATGTCCCCAATATAAACAATATGTATTAGAAGGATGTGGACAAGTAGATATAGTTTTAGCATTAAACGAAAAGCAGAAGGAAGATATCCACAATTTGTATTTAATACCTATGAAAAAAATTATTATTATTGGAGGGGGATACAATGATGATATATTTTATCCATCACCAAAAAGAGACTATGATAGGATTAAGCTGGTTTATGCAGGAAAATTAAGCTATTCTAAAGGTGTATTGTCCCTTATAAATGCCTATAATCTATTAGAGGATGAAAATATAGAACTTTTAATTGCTGGAAGAGGGGTAGGAAGAGAAGAAAAAGCCATAAAAGAAGCGGGAAAGAATAGTCGATTACCCATTAAATTTTTAGGGCAATTAACCCAGAGGGAACTAGCAGAGTTATTTAGGCAAAGCCATATATTTGTACTTCCTTCTTTTTATGAAGGTTTATCTTTAGTGACCTTGGAAGCTTTAGCATGTGGGCTTATGGTAGTAGCAGCTAATTTACCTGGATTAAAAAGTTTTTTGGGATGTGATATAAATAATAGTGGAATAATTGAATATGTTGATCTACCAAATATGAAATGTTTAGATTCTCCTCTAGAAGAAGAATTAGCAGATTATGAAAAAAGACTAGCTTTGGGAATAAAAAAGCAAATATATAGGATTAAATCTGGATTTATTGTGGATGAATCTATTAGAGACATTATTGATAAATTTTCTTGGAACAATGTATATAACAAGATAGAAAAATATTTTTAGCAATATGCTATAATTTATGTGGGTGAGAAATGATGTATACTTTAAAAGAACTTGAATCAATTGTAAACAGATGTTTTCGATGCCAATTATCTAATACTAGAACCAATGTGGTTTTTGGAGAAGGTAATGATAAAGCTAGTATTATGTTTATAGGGGAAGGTCCTGGGTATTATGAGGATAAAAAGGGAAGACCATTTGTTGGAAGAGCTGGAAAGCTATTGGATAATATGTTAAAAGCTATAGATTTTTCTAGAGAAGATGTATATATAGCAAATATAGTAAAATGTAGACCACCAAATAACAGAAATCCTCTTAAGGAAGAAAGTGAAATTTGCATAGAGTTCTTAAGATGGCAGGTTAAGATAGTAGATCCAGACATAATAGTATGTCTAGGCGCAGTAGCAGCAAGAAATATAATAGATGAAGATTTTAGAATTACTCAAAATAGAGGAGTATGGTATAAACGAGGTAAGTTTAATATTATAGCTACCTATCATCCTGCAGCACTTTTAAGAGATAGTAGCAAAAAAAAGGATGCTTGGGAAGATTTCAAATCCATAAGGGATATGTACATTAAAATAAATGGAGAAGAGAAAGGTTGATAAAGTGAAGATAGATAGAATTAAAGCATTAAATAATAAAATTATAAAGCAGTATCCGGATGAAAAAATAGTATTGGGATGTGGGAATATTAATAGTCCTATTATGTTAATTGGAGAAGCTCCTGGTTCTAAAGAAGTGGAATTAGGAGAACCTTTTGTAGGTCAAGCAGGAGAGCATTTTCAAGAATTTTTAGGTATATTAGGCATCAATAGAGAAGATGTTTACATAACAAATACAGTAAAATATAGACCTACTAGAACAAATCCTAAAACAGGGCGATTATCCAATAGACCTCCTACATTAGAAGAGATAGGTAAATTTAGAGATTATCTGATGGAGGAGATAGATATCGTAAATCCTAATATAGTAGTTACTATGGGAAATACTCCTTTAAAATGTATATTTGAAGAGGACATTAAAATAGGTAATGTTCATGGAAAGTTACTATATAAATATATAAGCGGAGAAGATAAGCTGATATTTCCCCTATATCATCCAGCAGCAGTTATATATAGACCCCAATTAAAAGACGTATATTTAGAGGATTTAAAGGAATTAAAAAAGATAGTAGATAATTTTTAAAAAAAGCTAGAGTTTTACCCTAAATTTAAAATATTAATCTAGTTATATGAATTTCACATTTGATTTAGATATATTTTTAATTATGTTCTGTAGGAATTCAAATCTGTAGATAGATATATGACTATTAATTATACCCGTTCTAAAGTACTAATTTTCTCAAAAAAAGGAAAACC
>FZPS01000015.1_pt18 | contig 14007 bp, 13 predicted proteins | sample 1817821 | NCBI WGS metagenome assembly FZPS01 (sample SAMEA104158645, study PRJEB21678) | metagenome | place: Germany | collected 2015-04-21 | reverse complement strand
ATCCTCAACAAAATCCTTCACCACGAAGTCATTTGTCTCTTTGAAATTCTTATGGTTTTTCCGGTAATAAGCGGAACCGGTGATCAGGACAACTTTGATTCCCCTCTTGATGAATTCCTCCTTCAACCCGAGGGCCAAGTCATTGATGCGCTTCGCGCCCCTGCTTCCACCGACGATGAGGAGGAAATCTTCCGAAGAGGGTTTGTTTTTATATTTCCGGTATATTTCGCTCGTCCTCGGATTCCCGACCAGCCTGGTTTTTTTGCCCCGATCGATGTCATAGGCGAGGAGGATTCTGTCAACTCGCTTTTTCAGGAATTTATTGGCGAGCCCGTAGGAGGCGTTCTGTTCATGGATTGCGGTTTTGATTTTTAGCCGTGAAGCGGCAAGCACCGCCGGGGCGCTCGCATATCCGCCCATGCCGACGACGATCGCGGGGCGGATTTTTTTTAATAGCTTCCGGCAATGATGATAATTTCTGGCGAATTTAAAGAATGCAAGCAGATTCCTGAAGGCGTTCTTTTGAAAGCCGGCAGCGTCCAGGAGATGGATCTCATCAAAAAGCCTGCATATTTTAATGCGTTCCTTCTCCAGTCCGCTTTTCGTGCCGATGAAAAAGAGTTTCGGGGGCGGCATCCTTATTTTCAGTTCTCTGGCAACGGGGAGCGCGGGAATCACATGGCCGAGCGTCCCCCCACCCGCAAACACAATTCTCACATTATCATCCCCTAATCAAAATCATAATTCCGATGTCTGCTTGCGCTCACGATGATTCCCAAAGAGACGAGAGTGAGAACCAGCGAAGAGCCGCCATAACTGAAGAGCGGAAGCGTGATGCCGGTGACCGGAAGGATGCCGATGACGACGCAGACATTGACCGCGACCTGGACGGCGAAACTCACGGCAATCCCCAGAACCAGGAAGCGGAGAAAATTGTCTTCGACGGACAAAGCGATCAGGAAGCTTCTGTAAAGGATCACGAAATAAAGGGAGAGGACGACCGCGCCGCCGATCAGCCCGAATTCTTCAAGGAGGATGGCGAAAATGAAGTCGTTCTGCGGTTCCGGAAGGAAAAAATGCTTCTGCATGCTCTTATTGAAACCATGCCCGAAAAAGCCCCCGGGGGTGATGGCAAAAAGGGATTGGATGCCCTGAAAACCGCTCCCCAAAGGATCTTCCCAGGGGTTGAGGAAGGCCATGATTCTTTCGATTCTGTAGGGAGCGCTCAATATCAGAAATGCGGCCCCGAAAAGCCCGATGGAGACGATGATGACGAAGTATTTCACCGGCACGCCCGCGAGATAAATCATGAGCCCTGCCGAAACGACGATCACTAACCCGGTCCCGAAATCCGGCTGCAGCATGATGATTAAAAACACCACCACGGCCAGCGAAAACAGCAGCAGGAAGTTTTTCAAACTTTTCATATCCCGGTAATGCGCTCCCAGGTATTTTGCGTAAATGCCGGCAAGTCCCAATTTCATGAATTCTGAAGGTTGGATCGAAAAATTCCCGATTGCGATCCAACTCCTGGCACCGCCCCTGGTCTTTCCGATTCCCGGTATCAGAACCAACAAAAGCAAAGCAAAACAAACCAGAAACACGGTCACCACATGGTTCTGATACTTTATAATATTCACATTGATGATAAAAAGCATCAAAATAAAACCGAGAATTAAAAAAAATAATTGGCGAGTGAAGTAATAAAAGGGATTTCCATACTTCGCCTCGGCCACGACATTGCTTGCGCTGAAAACCATCATCAAACCGATTAAGGATAGAACGACAATGGCAACGAGCAAAACAAGATCCACCTTACGCTTCCGCAATCCCATCACCAATAAATATTATTTAAAAAAATGGCTATTTATGATAAAAAGGGATTCTGCCTGACCGACATCATACATAAGATGAAAAAACCACACTCTGATGGGGTGTGGTTTTCAGATCAGAAATCTTTGTCGCTGTCATGCAATCCATAATCCCGATAAACTTTTTCCTTATACTCATAAAACCTGTCTTCCCGGATTGCTTTGCGGATGTTTTCCGTAAGTTCAACCAGGAAACGGATGTTATGGATGCTTACGAGCCGCATCCCGAGGATCTCTCCCGCCTTGAAAAGATGGCGGAGATAGGCCCGCGTATAGTGCTTGCAGGTGTAGCAGTCGCAGGCGGGATCCAGGGGCGAAAAATCGCGTTCGAACTCTTTGTTTGCGATGTTGACCCTCCCCCGCACCGTCATCGCCGTTCCGTGGCGGGCAATCCTGGTCGGAAGCACGCAGTCGAACATGTCGACGCCGCGCTCGACCGCATCGAGGATCATGCCGGGAGAGCCCACGCCCATCAGATAGCGGGGTTTGTTTTTCGGAAGCAGGGGCGTGGTGAAAGCGAGCACGCGGTTTTGGATCTCCTTCGGTTCGCCGACGGACAGCCCCCCGATTGCATAACCGTCAAAATCCATCCGCACGAGCTCCTCAGCAGAGTACTTTCTCAAATCCTCGAATTCTCCGCCCTGGACGATTCCGAAAAGGGCTTGCCTGTCTTTATTTTTATGCGCCTTCAGGCAACGTTCCGCCCAGCGCAGGGTTCTGTCCGCTGATTCTTTCAGATAATCGTAACTCGAAGGATAGGGCGGGCATTCGTCGAAAGCCATCATGATGTCGCTTCCGAGATCGTTTTGGATTTCTATTGCTTTTTCTGGAGAAAGAAAAAGCCGCGCCCCGCTCTTGTGGTGGCGGAAACGCACCCCTTCCTCCTTGATGTCCCTGAGTTTGGCCAGCGAAAAAACCTGGAAACCGCCGGAATCGGTCAGGATCGGCCTTTCCCAATTCATGAACGCATGCAGGCCCCCCGCTTCGCGAATGACTGAGTTTCCGGGCTGCACCCAGAGATGGTAGGTGTTTCCCAGGATGATCTCCGCGCCCAGGGCCAGCAACTCTTCCCTGGTGAGGGTTTTCACGGTCGCCTGCGTGCCCACGGCCATGAAGACGGGCGTCTCGAAATTTCCGTGCGGCGTTTCCACAACCCCCAAACGGGCCATGCATTCCCTGCTTTCTTTTATCAATCTGTATTTAATTGCCATATTTCTACCCTATTTCAAAAACATTGCGTCGCCAAAAGAAAAAAAGCGGTATTTTTTTTCGATTGCGTGCCTATAAGCGGCAAGAATCCCTTCCCTAGTGTAGAAGGCGGAAACGAGCATCACCAGGGTTGACTTAGGCAGGTGGAAATTGGTAATGAGGGCATCCACCGCCCGGAATTCATGCCCCGGATAAATGAAGATGGAGGTTTCTTCATTCGCTTCCCGGAATTTGCCGTATTTATGGTAAACGGCTTCCAGGGTTCTTGCGGAAGTGGTGCCGACGGCGATGATTCTCCTGCCTTCCTGCTTCGCTTGATTCAAAACTAAAGCGGCAGTTTCCGAAAGCGTGTAATGCTCGGAATGCATGCGGTGTTCTTCCACATTCTCCACGGAAACGCTCCTGAATGTTCCGAGCCCGATGTGGAGGGTGACGTAGACGATGGTGATGCCTTTGGTTTGAATCTTTGCAAGCAAAGCTTCATCGAAATGGAGCCCCGCCGTCGGGGCGGCGGCGCTTCCCAATTCCCGCGCGTAAACCGTCTGGTAGCGGTCCTGGTCGCGGAGGCTCTCGTGGATGTAGGGGGGAAGGGGCATCTCGCCCAGTTTTTCCAATAAACTCAAGAATATCCCTACGTAGTGGAACCTGATCCGGCAGAGCCCTTCTTCTTCCTTTGCGAGGACCTCGCCCCGGAAAAGACCCCTGAAATCCAGCACCGTTCCCCGTTTGACTCTTCTGGCGGGCCGGACCAAAGCTTCCCAATGGGTCCCACGGTCTTTTAGAAGCAGAACTTCAATGTTCGCTCCGGTATCGATTTTGGTACCGTAAATCCTGGCGGGAAGGACTTTGGTGTCGTTTAAAACGAGCACGTCCCCCGGCACGAAGTAATCAATGATTTTATGGAAATATGTGTCGGCCAGTGCCCCCGTTTTCCTGTCGACCACGAGCAGTCGCGAAGCGGTCCTGTCAGGCAGGGGGGTCTGCGCGATCAATTCTTCCGGCAAATGATAATCAAAATCTTCAACTTTCATTTTCTTTCGATTCCCAGATGTCTGTATGTTTTCTCGGTGGCCATCCTGCCACGGGGAGTTCTGAGGATGAAACCTTCCTGGAGGAGATAGGGCTCGTAAACATCCTCCAAAGTCGTCATGTCTTCGGATATGGCCGCAGCGAGCGCGTTCAAGCCCGCGGGACCGCCCCCGAACATTTCGACCAATGCCCTCAAGTACCTGTGGTCGGTTTGGTTCAGGCCGTATTCGTCAATATCCAGTTTCGATAAGGAACTTGACGTGATTTCGAGGCGGATGCAATCGCAGTTTTCGTCATCAAACTGGGCGAAATCGCGGACGCGCCGATATAAGCGATTGGCGATCCTCGGCGTTCCCCGTGCCCTTTTCGCTATCTCCCGCGCCGCGTCCTCTTCAATCGGAAAATCATAAATCTTCGCGCTCCTTTTTACAATCCGCGCAAGCTCCTCCACGCCATAATAATGCAATTGGTGGACAATTCCGAATCTGTCCCGGAGGGGAGCGGAAACATCCCCGAAGCGTGTGGTGGCGCCGATCAGCGTGAAGGGCGGCAGATCCAAGCGGATCGTGTTCGAAGTCGCGTCCTTTCCCACGATGATGTTCACGGTGAAATCTTCCATCGCACCGTAGAGAACCTCTTCGATCACGCGGGGCAGGCGGTGGATTTCGTCGATGAAAAGCACGTCCCCGGCTTCAAGATTGGTAAGAATCGCCACCATGTCGCCGATTCTTTCGATCGAAGGCGCGGTCAGGCTGTGGAAATTGGCACCCATTTCCCGGGCGATGATGCCGGCCAGGGTGGTTTTCCCTAAACCCGGAGGGCCGAAGAAAAGCACATGGTCCAGGCTTTCCTTCCTTTGCCTGGCCGCATATATGAAAATCCTGAGCATTTCCTTGATTCTGTCCTGGCCGATGTATTCCTGCAAAGTCCGTGGTCTGATGCTGATGTCCAAAGTTTCGTTTTTTTCCATACTTCCTCTTTCCCTTAATTTACAAATCCGGGTTCCTATGTTATAATATTTCCTAAGAAGGTGAAAATATTGATTAATTATCTGAAGGGCAGAATTACCACCATCAGAGCAGAGTACATCGTCCTCGAGGTCGGCGGCATCGGCTTCGGGCTGAAAACCCCGAATCCCTTTGCCTTTGAACTCCATGAAGAGGTGGCGGTCCACACTTATCTCCATGTCCGCGAAGACCTGCTGGAACTCTACGGCTTCAAGACAGCGGAAGAAAGGGAGCTTTTTATGGAACTCCTCACCGTCAAGGGCATCGGCCCCAAAGGCGCGCTCGCCATCGTCGCCAGCGGCGCCATCGACAAAGTCTACCAGGCCATCAACAATGCCGACAGCCGTTATCTGCAGCGCTTCCCCGGCATCGGCCCGAAAGCGAGCCAGCAAATCATCCTCGACCTCCGCGGAAAAATCAAGTTTTCGGAAAATGAAGAACCGGAAAACGAAACGGCCAAGAACGTGAAGGCGGCATTGAAATCCCTCGGTTTCACCAACAAAGAAATCAAGGCCGTCGAACCGATGATTGCGGAGCATGCGGACAAACCCGTCAACGAACTGTTAAAAATGATCCTCAAGAAACTATCCTGACCTGCTGAGCAGGTTTTTATAATTGCTTGATGATTTCCCTTTCTTCATTCATGTTTTTTTTAAGCTCATTTTTATAAGCGGCAAGCAATTCCTTTTCGTATTGGGCAATGAGGACTGAAAAATTCCTTTTCAGTTCCCTTTGCCTTTTTTTGCTTTTCTTGGCAAAGACCCGATCATCCCGGATGCTGCCCCGCTCCTCTTTTTTCAACGCTTCAAAAAAAGCCGCGTTTTCGGTTTTCAGCCGCGCCAGTTTGCGGTTGTATTCATCGGTGATTTCCGCATTCCTCCTGGCGGCTTCCTTCTGGAGCAGGAACTGTTTCTGCTTGAATTCCGAACGCACCGATGCCTGTTTTGATTTTTTTGCTTCAATTTCCCTGTAACCTTTTTCCAGCAGGGAGCGCAAACCCAGAAACAGGTTCTTCTCCCGTTCTTTCAACTGCGCTCGCCGGACGGAAAGACCGGCATTTATGTTTCTGATCCGGAAAATGATTTCCGCTATCTCTCTGCCGAGAAAAGCGGATGCGTCTTCATATATCTGCTTCCGCGCCCGGAAGTTTTCCTCAGCAAGTCTCGCAAACTCATTGAGAACATGCTTGGGAGCCGGCTCCTCCGGCAACCCCCGCCTTGCAATCCACAAATATTCTTGGAAACGTCCGTGCGCGGCTCTGCTTTCTTCTTCGATTTCCTGCAGGAGCGAAAGCATGATTTTCTTGAAGAGTTTCACATAAGCCTGGAGATGATTGACCAGCAAATCGGCGGTTTCCTTGGCGTTCGCGGAGAGAGCGTCTCCGAGCGTTGCGCGGACCGCGGTTTTCGCTTGATCGTACTTGGCAGCTTCCTTCCGATATTCGGCTCCGAGGCTGTTTCTTTTCTGCTCGCTCAAAGCTTCAGTTTCCGCGGCTTTTCTTTCCAGTTCAAGGATGGCAAGCTCATTCTCAAGCAGGCGTTTGTTTTTGTCCATCTCGGCGTCCCGCTCCCGCTCGAGAAGTATTTTTTGAATCTCAAAGGCGGCCTTCTGCCTTTCGCTTTCTGTCTCAAGGTCCGTTTTTCTTCTCTCGGCTTCCAATGCCCGGACCCTGAACTTCGTTTCTTCGGCTTTGAGGCTGTTTTCCAAAATGATCCTTTCCGAAAATTTTCGGAACTCAAGGCGGTTTTCGAACTGGAGGAAGGCATATTGTTCCTTAATTTTTTTCAGTTCCCGGATCCCGGCAATCCTGATTTCTTTGATTTTTTCCTTCAGTTCCGCAATCTCTTCCTCTTCGTCGGTCAGAAGGAGCCTTTTTTCATATTCGGAATAAGCTTTGATGTTGGCTTCGTTTTTGCGCTCCAAATCGATGTTCAGTCGACGCAAAAGCTCGGCCTCGCGGTTTTTGAAATGCTTCTCCTCTTCAATCAGACGCATGTTGTTTTCTTTATGAAAATTGGCAAGCTCTCTTTTCAGGACGCTGATTTTCTGCCCGAGATCGGCTTTTTTCTTCTTCTGTTCGGAAAGAAAGGGCTGCAGCTTGGTTTCCGCTTCCCGGGTGAGCTGGGCTTCGAGTTCATCCAAATAGATTCCTTCTTCCGTGGTTTTGAGAGCTTGGATTTCCGCTTTGATCTCAGCCAAAGCAGTCCGGAAAGACGCCATTTCCTTTCCGATTTCCTGTTCGAAGTTTTCCAAAACCAAGGCTTCCTTTTCAAGATTTGCCTCAAGCTCTTGGAATTTTTCATCTATTGCTTTCCGTAGCCTGCTTTCCGCTTCCGAAAGTTTCAAAAAGCAGTCACGGGAAAGTTGCGTGAATTGTTTTTCTAATTCAACGAAATCCATATACTTCTCCTAAATTCTAAAATTCCCGCGTCCCTTGCCCTTTCCTTTCTTCGGTTTCTGGCTGACCGGCGGTTTCGGCATTCTGGTGGGATTCGCGATGTCGGGTCCCATGCGCATGAGGGAAGAAATCTGGCGTTTCATCTCCTCGAAGCGGTTGATCAGGGCGTTGACTTCGTTATAGGGCCTCCCCGCCCCCTGAGCGATGCGCCTCCGCCTTGAAGAAGAACGCGCGACCAAATCGGGATTCCTTCTTTCCTCGGGCGTCATCGAAAAGACAATCGCTTCGAGATGCGAGAATTGTTTGTCATCGATGTCGAGGTTTTTGATCTGCCTGCCGATGCCCGGAAGCAATCCCAGGATTCCCTTCAGAGAGCCGAGCCGTTTCATCCATTTTATTTGTTTCAGGAAATCATTGTAATCATAGACGCCCCTCTGCATTTTTTCCGCCAGTTTCAGGGCTTCCTCTTCCTCAATGTTCTGGGCGGCCTTTTCGACCAGGGTGACGACGTCACCCATCCCGAGAATTCTTCCTGCCATGCGGTCCGGATGGAAAACTTCGATTTGGTCGAGTTTTTCGCCGACGCCTGCGAATTTGATCGGAACCTGCGTGAGATAGCGCACCGAAAGCGCCGCCCCCCCGCGTGTGTCCCCGTCCAATTTCGTGAGGATGCAGCCCGTGAGCGGAAGTTTCTCGTTAAAGGCGGTGATGACATTGATCGCGTCCTGGCCCATCATGGCGTCGATCGTGAGCAGGATTTCCGTCGGCTTCGCGATTTCCGCAATCTCCCGCAGCTCCTGCATCAATTCTTCGTTGACATGGAGGCGCCCCGCCGTGTCGATGAGCGCAAGGTCATAGCCCTTCTCCGCCGCATATTCCAAGCCCTTCTTGACGATTTCCGTCACTTTGACGTCGGTTCCGAGAGCGAACACTTCGATGCCGAGCTGGCTCCCCACGGTCCGGAGCTGTTCGATCGCGGCCGGACGGTAAATGTCGGCGGCGATCAAAAGCGGCTTCTTCCCGTCCCGCTTCCGCAAAAATTCAGCGAGCTTGCCGCACTGGGTGGTTTTGCCCGCACCCTGGAGCCCGACGAGCATGAAGGAAGAAAGCCCGCTTCCGTATTTCACGTCCTCGGCCTTCTCGCCCATGAGTTTCTTCAGTTCGTCATGGACGATTTTTATGACCATGTCGCCGGGAGTGAGGGATTTCATTATCTTTTCTCCGAGCGCCTTCTGCTTGACTTCCGCGGTGAAGCTTTTCACGACTTTGTAATTGACGTCGGCTTCCAGCAGGGAAAGGCGCACTTCTTTCATCATGTCTTCGATGTCTTTTTCGGTCAAACGCCCCCGGCCGGTAATCCGGCGGAGAGCCATCTGCAATCTTTCCGATAAACTTTCAAAAGGCATATCACTCTAATTCCTTCAGTTTATTTATTAGTTCTTTGGTTTCGGGATGCTTTTCAGCCAATTCCCCGTAGATTTTTTTCCGTTCCGAATATTTATGGAATAGTTTCAGCTTTTCTTCGAAGCGATCCAACTGGGACGCGATTTTCCGAAGGCGGTCGTAGATGGCGGTCCTGCTCACGCCGTACGCTTCCGCGATCTCCCCCAAAGACAGGTCCTGGAAATAGTATTCCCGGAAACACCGCCTTTGTTTTTCCGTGAAGAGGCTCTCGTAAAAATCAAAGAGATTGATGTAGTATTCCTTTTTTTCCAAAAGATCCATACTATCCCTCATCAATCATTTCCGCGAACAGCCCGTATATGTAATTCTCCAAATCAAAATGCTCGATGTCCTCCAGCTTTTCTCCCAGAGTCACGAATTTGATCGGGATGCCGTACTGGTCGCGGATGGCGAGAACGATGCCCCCCTTGGCGGTTCCGTCCAGTTTCGTGAGCACGATTCCGGTGACGTCGGTCGCCTCGATGAAAGCCCGGGCTTGGCTCAGGCCGTTCTGACCCGTCGTCGCATCGATCACAAGGAGCGTATCCTGGGGCGCACCGGGAACCTGGCGGGAAATCACCCTTTTGATTTTCTCAAGTTCCTTCATGAGATTGATTTTCGTCTGCAGCCTCCCCGCGGTGTCGCAGAGCACCACGTCGTAGCCCTCCGCCTTCGCTTTTTGGATGGCGTCGAAAATGACGCTGGAGGGATCACTTCCCTGGGGACGCGAAACCACTGGGCAGCCGATGCGCTCGCCCCAAATCTCAAGCTGCTCGATGGCGGCGGCGCGGAAAGTGTCGCCCGCGGCGATCAATGCCCTCCGGCCTTCGTTTTTCAGCCTGTGGGCGATTTTCGCGATCGTCGTCGTCTTCCCGCTCCCGTTCACCCCGACGAAGAGGAATACCGTGAGCCCTTCCGGATTGAAGCGGAGATTGGAGTCGACGATCTCGCCCTTCAGGTAGATGTCAAACATTTTGTCTATGATGATCGGCTGGAGATCCTTCGCGGAAGTGAGGTTCTTCACGCGGGGGTCGCTCTTCAGTTCATCCACGAATTTCACGACCGTCTCGACGCCGATGTCGGCCATGACGAAAATTTCTTCGAGCTCGTCGAAGAGTTCTTCCGTGATTTGGTTATGCCGGGAAAAGATCTGCTTAAGCAGGGAAAAAGAACCCTTGCGGGTCTTTTCCATCCCGATTCTGTATTTTTCCGCTTTCTTTCTTTTCTCTTTGTTTTTGAAAATGCTGAAAATTCCCATCGTCCCACCTTCTTCGCGTCTTTAAAATATTATAACATATTTTGACTGAAATAAAAATATTCACTTATGAAAAAAGGCATTTGCATGCCTATTTTTCTGCTTTCGGAAGCTCCGAAAACGTCGTCTTGCATTTCGGATAGCGGTTGCAGGCAAAGAATTTCTTACCGCGGGAGCGCCCCCTGGTCGCCACCCTTTCCACAAGATACCCCTCGCCGCATTTCGGGCAGAGGACGCCCGTGTTCACTTCCTCTTCCTTTTTGATGTAATTGCATTTCGGAAAGCCCGAACAGGCGGTGAAGGGACCGAAACGGCCGTTCCTGATGACGAGCTTGCTTCCGCACACCGGGCAGTCCTCGTCCAAATAAACGGGATAGGTTTTTTCCATGTGTTCGTTCGCGTAATCAACGAGGGGCATGAAATTCTCATAGAAGCTCTTAAGCTCTTCGTGCCAGATCTTCCTGCCTTCCGAAATCTCGTCGAGCACTTCTTCCATCTCCGCGGTGTATTTCACGTTGATGACAGAACTGAAGAATTGGTCCAATTTTTCGGAAGTGAGAATTCCCTGTTCGGTCGGAATGAAGTGTTTTTTCTCCATCCGCACATAGTAGCGCTGTTTCAAGGTTTCCATCGTGATCGCATAGGTGGAGGGGCGGCCGATGCCGAGCTCTTCCATCTTGCGGATCAGTTTCGCTTCCGTATAACGCTGGGGGGGCGAAGTGAATTTCTGCTCTGCTTTGATTTCCGGGTTTTCGATGCTTTCCCCGAGTTGGAATTCGGGTAGTATTTTTTCTGTTCCGGAATCATATTCCCCGTAGACTTTCAAAAACCCGTCAAAAACGATTCTTTCGCCGTCGGCTTCGAAAACATAACCCCTGTTTTCGATGCGGATTTTCTGGTCCTCGACGACCGCGTCGCTCATTTGGCTGGCAAGTGCGCGGTAGTAAATCAGGGAATAGAGCCTGTATTCGTCGTTGGAAAGATAGGCTTTCACGCTCTCCGGGGCATATTTCAGGGAAGTCGGCCGGATCGCTTCGTGCGCGTCCTGGACGTTCTTGCCCTTCTCTTTGGACGCGCGGCTTCCCCGGTAGTATTCCTTTCCGTATTTTTCCAAAATATGAGCCCTGGCTTCACCGAGGAACTGCTCGGAAAGACGGAAGGAATCCGTCCGCATATAAGTGATCAAACCGACTCTTTCCGCGCCCAGTTCGATGCCTTCATAGAGTTTCTGCGCAAGCAGCATCGTTTTTTTCGAGGAAAAATTGAATTTTCCGGACGCTTCCTGCTGCAGAGTGGAAGTGATGAAGGGGGGTTTTGCGGGTTTTTTTCGGTCCTTCTTCACGATCTCCGAAACCCTGTATTCGGGTCCCAAGGCATGCAGAATCGCATCCGCATCGTCCTTATTTTTTAAGTGAATTTTTCCGGATGCATCCGCAATGAGCTTGGCCTTGATTTTCTGTTCTTCCTTGAGGAAATTCAGAAAAATCTCCCAATATTCCTCGGGAACGAAGGCCTGGATTTCCTTCTCCCTGTCGACGATCAGCTTCAAAGCGACGGACTGCACCCTGCCCGCCGATTTCGAACCGATCTTCTTCTGCAGGAGTTTGGAAAGAGAAAAACCGATGATCCGGTCGAGAATCCGCCTGGACTCCTGGGAATGGACGAGGTCAATGTCGATTTTCCTGCCGTTTTCGAGCGCTTTCAGAATCGCCTGCCTCGTGATTTCATTGAAGACGATGCGCTCATAATCCTTGTCTGCCAGTTCCAGAACTTCGTAAAGATGCCAGCTGATCGCTTCGCCCTCGCGGTCCGGGTCGGTTGCGAGATAAACTTTCTTCGCGTCCTTGACAAGTTTCTTCAGTTCCTTCACGACCGGAAGCTTGTCGCGGAGGTTTCTGTATATCGGTTTGAAATTGTTTTCGATTTCCACGCCAAAACCGCCGGGGCCTTTTGTTGAAAGGTCGCGGATGTGGCCCTTGCTGGAGGCGACCACAAAATCCTCGCCCAGATATTTCTCAATCGTCTGCGATTTTGCCGGACTTTCTACAATAATCAAATTCTTTTCCATCAACATTCACCTTTGATTTCTTCTTTTCTCACATCTATAATATTATCCTTCATAATAAATATGTTAATCATTTTCAAAGTAAAGCCGCACGGGCGCGAAACTCCGCCGATGCAGCGGACAGGGCCCGTGTTTTGCGAGCATTTCCAAATGGTGCTTCGTCACATAGCCCTTGTGTTTCTTAAAACCGAACTCGGGATAGATTTCATCGTAGGATACCATCAGCCTGTCCCGGGTCACCTTCGCAATGATGCTTGCCGCGGCGATCGCCGCCGCCTTCGCATCCCCCTTGATGATTCCCAGCATGGGCAGATCCAACTCAAGCTCGACCGCGTCCGCCAACACATAATCAACCGGGGTCCGCATTTTCTCGATGCAGGCGCGCATCGCTTTTTTGGAAGCTTCCAGGACATTGATGCGGTCAATTTCCTCAACAGGAATGACTTCCGTCTGCACTTCGACCGCAACAGAGGCTATCAGGTCATAAAGCTCTTCCCGTTTCTTGGGGCTCAGTTTCTTGGAATCATTCAGACCGGGAATGACGAGCCCCGGGGGCAGAATCACCGCCGCCGCGACCAAGGGTCCGGCCATGGGGCCACGCCCCGCTTCGTCGGTTCCCAGGACATTCTTGAATCCCCTGTCCCGCAAATCATTTTCTATTCTGTAAAGGTCCATACTTGCTCCGTCGATACATTGTATCATATGTTTTGAAATTTTGCCAAGAGTTTAGACTTGAAAAAAGAAGAAAATGATGAAAATCACTTTTCTTCCCCGTTAAATCGATCTAAAGTTATCCTTCCCAAGCGGTTTTTCCGGAAATCCGTGAGCAGAGCGTCATAGGCCTTTTCCGCTTGGTCGCTCTGGAAGAAGCCGCGGTCCCGGGCAATCTTTTCCACAATCTCCGCATTTCCCCATTCCAAACCGACCCCGTAGCGCTCGGCCAGTCTTTCCGGATAGTGTTTCTTTAAGAAATCCAACAAGTATTCGCCCAGCCTTTCGCTTTCAAGGATTTCATCCCTGATGGCGCCGGTGAGGGCCAGGTGCATGCCTGTTGCTTCGTCATCGAATTTCGGCCAAAGGACGCCGGGAGTGTCCAAGAGTTCCAATTCGCCGCTGATGCGGATCCATTGCTGGGCGCGCGTGACCCCCGGCCTGTCGGCAACCCGCGTGGCCTTTCTCCGCGCCAGGCGGTTGATCAAAGTGCTCTTGCCGACATTGGGGATGCCGACGACCATCGCCCTGAGTGCCCGCGCCCTCAAGCCCCGCTCCCTGGCTTTTTCCAGTTTGGGCTTAAGAATTTCCAAAGTGCTCCGGATGATTTCCTCGCGCCGGAAGCCCCCCGCGGCATCAACCTCGAGGGCCATGGCGCCCTCTTTTTCAAAAGCACGCTTCCAGAGTTGGGATTGGCTGGGATCGGCGAGATCCGCCTTCATCAACAGCACCAGGCGCGGTTTGTTTTTAAGCAGATCCCCCAAAAGCGGGTTCCTGGAAGCGGCGGGGATGCGGGCGTCGAGGAGCTCGTAGACGACATCGACGAGCCTCAGCCTTTCCCGGATTTCCCTTTTCGCTTTGGCCATGTGTCCGGGAAACCATTGGATCATGAAACTACCTCCCAACCAAAGAAGCCTTTCCGCCTGTATTTCACCACGCCCATGATTTGGGATTTATGGATGAGGCCCATGTCGCGGCTGTCAAAACTGTTTTGGCGGTTGTCCCCCATTACGAAATAA
>FZPS01000068.1_pt28 | contig 14013 bp, 11 predicted proteins | sample 1817821 | NCBI WGS metagenome assembly FZPS01 (sample SAMEA104158645, study PRJEB21678) | metagenome | place: Germany | collected 2015-04-21 | reverse complement strand
CCATTGTAGTCTTGCTTTTTTTAAGCATGGTGATATTTACAAGGAAAAACTTAAATAGAACTATAATCATTTCAGCAAATTCCAAGCAAATAGCATTTACAAGGGGGAATATATGATTTTGCTGATATTCGCTAATGTAAATACTGCCTTCTTTGCCAAAAATAAAAGCAATACCTAAAACTAAGGATAAAACGACGGCAACGGAAGAAAAAATTCCGCCCACCGTTCCCGCTATAAAAAATGCGGCTTTTTTCCAAACATATAGCAGGAATTTACGGAAAATTACAATGCCCTGGACAGTAAGAAAAAATGTCCAGTTCATTACAACAATGCTTAATATTTGCACTATAAAACCGTAAATCAAGTTAAGCTCCTTAACTTTTATTTGTTATATATTATATAACTTAAGAGTTTATATGTCAAATAGATTGCAATACTTACAAAAGCAGCTAGCTAGCAGGTAATATCTAAATATTGTTGCATTAATTCTGACTGCAAAGTATAATGATTTTAAGGGGGACTATGTATACGACAAATAACCCTAGCGGTAAAAACCCTGCTAAAGCAAGGCTGATTCTATCTGGCATTTTGGACCTTGCGCTTGCCATATTTTTTTCCATGCTTATAGTCTTTACACTGCTCTATATTCTTTGCCCAATTTTGAATATTACGCCCAAGTTTTTACAAAGCTATAACAACAATTACGATATGGTAATCGCTACCTTTTTTGGCGGAATGAAAGGGCTTACCACGCTTATATTATTTGGTGTGGCATTTGTATTTATGATAGGGTTTATGTGTAGTTTTCCCTATATAAAATCTTGTTTTTTTCTAGCAAGAGCCAATTTATCAAAAGCAAAAGAAAAAACAAAAACCTTAACGCTAAATGGAATAGTTCAAATTATAGTTGGCGTAATTTCTTTTGGATTGGCAGTTTTTACCATTATTAAATTTAGCTCTTTAAATACCGCAAAATCCACAATAATTATGGGCATAATTGTAGGTGTTTTATTTATATTTAACGGCAGTATAAAAACATCTTGCGCACAGCTTATAAAAAATGAAATAGTAAAAATAACAAACCCTACTTATACAAAATACCCCTAACAAAAAAGGCGTGTTTAACGCCTAGTTTGTATCTCTGGATACTATTATTATCATTAAGGGTGTTTGTTTTAATATGCTATAATTTCAAGGCGTTTCAGTTACTAAAAATTCATATTGGCCAAGACTAGACACCACTTTTTTAGAAAACATATCATAATAATTTTGGTCCAAAGGCTTTTCTTGACCTGCGTTTACTATAAGCATAAGTCCTTGACGGTCTATGCAAATCATATTGTCTAATGTAGTAATCTGTATATCTCCGATAAAGTTTTGGCGATAACTTTTGCGTAAATTTCCCATAAACTTATAGTGATTTAATAAGTCATTATCTATATTATCCCAAGGGAAAGGACGGCGGTTTATCGGGTCTTCAAAGCCTTGCATGCCCACTTCGTCGCCATAATATAGGCTAGGCACACCTGGCAAAAAATATTGTAATAGGCTTGCAATCTTTAATCTCTTCTTTGCCAAACTATACTCATCATCACTTAAGCGGTAATTTAACCTATATTCTTTACTAGTATTAGCTACATTTACATCAGCTAGAGCATTTATTGCACGGAATGTGTCATGGCTGTCTATAAGGCTTAGCGATGCATCTAAGCTTTGTTTTGGATAATTTTCAATAATGGTCATAACCTTTACAATAAAGTCCTTAGCGTCATTGTTAAGCACATAGCCTAAGATTGCTTCTTTAAAGATATAGTTCATTACGCCATCTAGCTGATTGCCATGAAAATACTTCCTTTCTTCGCCGTAAGAGTGCTTAGTGCTAGCGTCCTCCCAAACTTCGCCTATTACCACAGAATCATTATCATTTTTCTTAATACAACTATATATCTTTTCTAAAAATTCACTAGTTAGCTCATCTACTACATCTAATCGCCAACCCTTTATGCCAAAGCTTTGCCATTTATTAATGATGCCTTTTTCTCCAACAATAAGCTCATGGTAGCCTTTTGCCGTTCTTTTAACAGTAGGAACTACAGTAATCCCCCACCAGCTCATATATTCATGAGGATAATTAATAAAAGTGTACCAATCATAATAAGGACTGTCTTTGGACTGATAAGCTCCTATGCTGTCATAATGCCCAAACTTGTTAAAATAAATGCTATCAGCGCCAGTATGGTTAAATACTCCATCTAAAATAATGCTGATTCCCTTTCCTTTAGCGCTATCAATTAAGTTTTTAAAATCCTTTTCGCTACCTAGCATTCTGTCAATTTTGGTGTAATCTGCAGTGTCATAGCGATGGTTGCTACTGCTTTCAAAAATAGGTGACAAATAAATGCATGTGACACCTAAGTCTTTAAGATAGTCCAGTTTGCTTTCAATTCCTTTTAGATTCCCGCCATAAAAATCATTGGCTCTATAAACGCCGTCACTATCTACAATAGTAACTTCTTGATGCCACTCTTTATGCACTCCATGCTTAGACACAGAGCTAGGGCCTTTCTTGCAAAATCTGTCTGCAAAAATATGATAAACTACTCCGCCTTTTATTTCGTCTGGCGTTTTATAATCTTTATTGTAAACAGAGAGTTGCCACTCTGGCATCCAGTCTTTTATTATTGCTTGACTATTTGTATCTTTGCCCACAAATAAGATATGATTGCCTTGCACTATCTCAAAGCGATAAAAATATGTTCCTGCCTGCTGTAAAGAAATATGCCCTGAAAAATTGTCGTAGTCATTTATGGTATTATCATACTTAAGCTCTATTCTCTCAAAGAAAAATGAGCTTCGTATAATTATAAATACTTTTTGCGCTTTTACATCGCTCCTGACAGGAAACAAAATATCTAACCTTTGGCCAGTAGCTACCGCGCCAAAGGGTGTTTTGTATTGCTCAATTAAGGGATTAAATAGCAGTGTCTCGTTATACCTTTGTAAGGTTCCAAATGCGCGTTGCATACTCCTCCACACTTCTATCCGATGAGAAAAATCCAGCTTTAGCAATGTTTACCATACTCATCTTGCCCCAGCGATACTTGTCAAGATAGGCATTATTAAGTTCGTTGTGCGCATCTACATAGCTAGCAAAATCTGCAAGCGCCATATATGGGTCGCCTATTCCGCCTTTACCTATGGTCAAATTGTCGGCAAGTTCGATAAACTTCTCATTGCCTACACCGTTGCGCAACATATCAATAATTCTCTTAATGCGATAATCTTGATTGTAGTATGTCGTGGCATGATATCCTTCTTCATAAAGCTTTGCCACTTCGTTGGAACGCATTCCAAAGATAAAAATGTTTTCGTCGCCTACTCTTTCGTGTATTTCCACATTGGCCCCATCCATAGTTCCTATGGTAATCGCGCCATTTATCATAAACTTCATATTGCCTGTGCCGCTGGCTTCTTTACCCGCAACGCTAATTTGCTCACTAACATCGCTAGCAGGCATAATGATTTCTGCAAGTGACACTCTGTAATTTTCCAAGAACACCACTTTAATTTTGTCTTTGATGTCTTTATCATTATTTATAAGGTCAGCAAGCGCGCAAATAAGCTTTATTATTTGTTTTGCCATGTAATAACTGCTTGCCGCTTTTGCTCCAAAAATAAAAGTGCGTGGCACAATATCTAGGTCTGGATTTTCCTTTAACCTTAGGTACAAGTCCATAATATGCAAGCAATTTAAGTGCTGGCGTTTATACTCATGCAAACGCTTAACTTGCACATCAAATATGCTATCAGGATTTACATCTATATTGTTATGCTCCTTAATATACTTGGCAAGTTTTACTTTGTTTTCTCTCTTTATTGCAAAAAGTTCATCAATAGCTTTGCTGTTGTTTTGATACTTTAACAACTTTTCTAAATGCTTTGCATCTCTTATCCACTCATCACCTATTCTCTTATTTAAGAACTCTGTCAACTTTGGATTGGCTTCGCAAACCCATCTTCTATGAGTTATGCCATTGGTGACATTAGTAAACTTGTCAGGCTCCATATAATAATAGTCTGCAAAGATAGTTTCTTTAAGTATGTTGCTATGCAGTGCGCTCACGCCGTTTATGGTATGGCTTGCCGCTAAGCAAAGATTTGCCATCTTTATATGCCCGTCGCTCATTATGGCATTTTGCGCTATCTTGTCCCATTGATTTGGGTAGCATTTCCAAAGCTCAGCGCAATAGCGTTGATTAATTTCGCGTACAATTTGATAAATACGCGGCAATAGTGATTGGAATAAATCTTGAGGCCAAGTCTCCAAAGCTTCTTGCATAACTGTATGATTGGTGTAAGAAATAGTATCACAAATAACTGCCCATGCGCTGTCCCAGTCATATCCGTATTCGTCCAGCAATATTCTCATAAGCTCTGGGATACAAAGGGTAGGATGAGTATCATTAATATGGATAGCAACTTTCTCACTAAAGTTTTCCAATGACGGATTGTACTTTAAGTGCTTTTTAATAATACTTTGAATGCTTGCGCTCACAAAGAAATATTGTTGGCGCAAACGCAAAGATTTGCCTTCATAATGATTATCGGCAGGATAAAGCACCTTACTAATAGCTTCTGCCATTGCTCTAGCTTCAATTGCTTTTACATACTCTCCCCTAGAAAATAGGTTCATATCAAAGCCCATAGGCGCTCTTGCGCTCCAAAGCCTTAGGGTGTTGACAGCATTACTTTCAAATCCCGTTACATTCATATCGTACGGGACAGCCACAATAGTCGTTGCGCCTTTATGCTCTACTTGCAGTTTTCCGTCTGTCCAGTTTTCTTCAACATAACCACCGAATTTTACTTCAAAGGTGTCTTCTTCTCTTGGATTTAGCCACACATCGCCATTGGTAAGCCAGTTATCAGGCAACTCCATTTGCCAGCCGTCCACAATCTTTTGCTTAAAAATACCATAGTCATAGCGAATGCTAAAACCGCCTGCAGCATAACCTTGTGATGTCAAACTGTCCATATAAGCGGCTGCCAGTCTTCCAAGTCCGCCATTGCCAAGCCCTGCGTCAGGCTCAATCTCTATAAGCTCTTCTATATCAAAGCCAAGTTCGCTAACAGCTTTGGTTGCAACATCTAATATGCCGCAATTATATAAGTGGTTTCTAAGTGAGCGCCCTAGCAAAAACTCCATAGACATATAATAAACTTGTTTTATGCCCTCAGCTCTCACTTGCTTTTTGAAAGTTACTCTTTTTTCTGTTATTAAATCTTTTACTACCAAGCATAGCGCTCGATACATTACTTGTTTACTTGCTTCCTCATAATTAACTCCAAACATTTTGGCTAGTTTTCTTTCAACCAGCGCTTTAAACTCTTTGTTGCTAATATTCATATCCTTCTCCTTCGTGTATTGTTTATATTATGCTTTTGTATAATTCTATATATTCTTTTGCGCTCACCTTCCAACTATAATCGCCATTCATTGCATTTGACACAACTTGAGCCCACTTGTCCCCGTCATGATATGTAGCGATAGCTCTGCGTATAGCATCTAGCATATCGTATGCGTTGTATGTCTTAAATGTAAATCCTCTTCCTGTGCCGTCTACGGGATTAAAGGCAGACACTGTATCGTTTAGTCCGCCTGTCTCTCTAACAATAGGCACACTGCCATAACGCATAGCAATAATTTGGCTAAGTCCGCATGGCTCAAATTTGCTTGGCATTAAGAACATATCGCTGCCTGCATAAATTTTGCTGGCTATATCTTGACTAAAGTTTATAATAACGGCAAGCTTGTTGCTATAACGCTTTGCCATTTCTTGCAGAGCTACTTCATATTTCCAGTCGCCGGTGCCCAGTATTATCATCTGCAACTCCATATCAAGAATTTCTTCCAGCACTTCCATTATTAAATCTAACCCTTTTTGATTGGTAAGCCTAGTAACCATGCCAATAACTGGCTTGTCTGCAACAGGTAGATTAACCATTTCTTGCAATCCTGTTTTGTTTGGCTTCTTTCTAGTGCCAACGGTATTTGCAGAAAACCTACTAAAGAGCGCCTTATCTTTCCATGGATTGTATAAGTCTGTATCAATGCCGTTTATAATGCCATGAATTTTGTAGCTTCTTTGGCGAAGAATGCTCTCTAGTCCATATGCATAGTATGGATTAAGAATTTCCTTAGCATAGGTTTTTGATACCGTCGTCACAGCGTTAGCCGCTTCAATTCCTGCCTTAAGCATATTGGCGTTGTTACCGTATTCTACAATGTTTCTATGGCTTTCTGGTATGCCAAAAACATCGGAAATACATACTTTGTCCATGCTGCCTTGGAACTCTATGTTATGAATGGTTATTATGGTTTTTATATTGGCATATTTGGACTTTTCACGATAAAAAGCGTCTAGCATTACGGGAATTAGCCCTGTTTGCCAATCATTACAATGAATAACCGCTGGATAAAAATCTAATAGTGGCAACACTTCAAGCACTGCTTTTGAGAAGAAAGAAAATCTTTCTCCATCGTCATAGTGTCCATATACTCCAAATCTTTTGAAATAATATTCATTATCTATAAAATAGAAGGTGACACCGTCATATATGCAAGAATATACACCCGCATATTGCTGTCTCCAACCTAATGTTACCACCTTGCTGCCAAGAAACTGCATTGTTTGGCGGTATGTATCCTTAATTGCGTCATATAGTGGCATAATTACCCTGACATCTTGCTTTTGTTTTACTAGCGCACGGGGTAGAGCCGCGCTAACATCGCCAAGTCCGCCTGTTCTCAAAAATGGGCCAGCTTCACTTGTAGCAAATAATACTTTCATTTCTAACCTCCTTAGAAAAATTCTCCTAGTTCATTTTTTTGCGAAATCGCATCAAGTCAAAACTTATACTGTCTTTCCTTTGACTATAACAATAGGATATGTGATAAATCCGCTTATATCACGGTCTGCCGTTATGGTGACATCCTTATCGGTGATGGCATATTTTAGACTGCTGTTTTTGCCCACAATGCCATTTTCCATAACAATAGAGTTCTTAACAACTGCGCCTTCCTCTATCTTTACATTTCTAAAGAGTATAGAGTTTTCAACAAGTCCGTTTATCTCACAGCCGTCGGCTAGCAAAGAGTTTGTTACCTTTGCTTTTTCCTTATAAACGGTAGGCACACTGTCTTTTACCTTGGTATAAATTTTGCTGACATTTTCAAACAACTCATTGCGGAATTGCGCTTTTAGCAAATTCATACTCTCAGCATAGTATGATTTTATGTCGTCTATTATAGGCGCATAGCAACCTACTTCAAATTCCGACACCTTACCTTCGCTAACCAGTTTAAAAAGAATGTCTTTTTCAAAGTTTACAAAACCGCGCGCATAAGCTTTTTGCACTAGTTCAATAAGCACGTCTTTTTTGATTATGTAAATATTCAGGCTTATCAAGCTTTCTTCTTTGCCTGCGTATTCTGTTTCATAAATATCGGTTACTGTTTTGTTGTCGTCAATATTTATTACTATACGGCGAGAAGTGGTGGTAAATGCCTTATGGTAAAGCATAGACAGCGTTGCGCCTGACTCTATATGCTTGTCTAGCATTTTTTCAAAATTAATATTAGCCGCCACATTGCAGTTGCTTATTAGCACATACTCTTCTCTTGACTTTGTCAAAAAGTCCATTATGCTGTATAGCGCTTCAATTTTGCCTTTATAAATCTCCCTTGCTGAGTTATAAACAAAGGGCGGGAATACGCTAATACCGCCGTTTTTCCTGTTTAAATCCCAATCTCTGCCTTGGCGTATATGGTCCATAAGAGATTGATAGTTGCTCCTTGCCACAATTCCTATTTGAGTTATGCCGGAGTTAACCAAATTACTAAGCGTAAAATCTATAAGACGATATCTGCCGCCAAAAGGCAAGCTTGCTGTTGTTCTGTGTAAAGTTAGCTCATTTAGCTTGTTTTCTTTATCAGATGCGAATAAAACGCTCATCATATCTTTCATTATTTGTTACCTCCTATCATTTCTCCCTCTTTGACAACGCTATTCTTTGCCAAATTCATTTCTGGACCTACAACTGCTATATTCCATTCTCCATTAATCGGTCCTGTTTGCGGTGCGCCAATTACACAGTTTTCACCAATAGTAGAATTCCATCCAACAATGGCATGGCAAATGCGCGCGTTTGCTCCAACAACTGCATGAGGCATTATTATACTATCTTTGATTTCTGCGCCTTTGGCTATTGTAGAACCATGGAAAATTATAGAATTTTCAATTTTTCCATCAATGTCGCAACCTTCAGAAATAATGGAGTTTGCCACTGTGGCATTCTCACCTACAAAGTGAGGCGGTTCTGCGCTGTTGCGCGCATATATTTTCCACTTGCGGTCATCTAGATTAATTCCGCTCTCAGGGTTTAACAAGTCCATATTAGCTTCCCACAAGCTAGAGATAGTGCCTACATCTTTCCAATATCCCTGGAATTCGTAAGCAAACATTCTTTGCTTATCTTTAAGCATCATAGGAATAATATTTTTACCAAAGTCGTTAGAACTGTCTTTGTTTTGCTCATCTCTTATAAGGTAATCGCGTAATTTATCCCAAGTAAATATGTATATGCCCATGCTAGCTTTTGTTGATTTTGGTTTTTTAGGCTTTTCTTCAAACTCATAAATCTCATTGTTTTCATAGGTGTTCATAATGCCAAATCTGCTAGCTTCTTCTATAGAAACATTTAACACTGCAATAGTGCAGTCGGCGTTATTGCTCTTGTGGCTGTCTAGCATATCGCTATAATCCATTTTGTATATGTGGTCGCCGCTAAGTATAAGCACATACTCTGGATTATACCTATCTATAAAATTGATATTTTGATAAATTGCGTTCGCTGTGCCTTTATACCACTCTCCGCTCTTACCTCTATGGTATGGTGGCAAAACAAAAGCGCCGCCGTTCAATCTATCTAAGTCCCACGGCTGTCCATTACCTATATATTGGTTTAATTCAAAAGGTTGGTATTGGGTAAGTATACCTATGGTTTCTATACCGCTATTTATTGTATTGCTTAAGGGAAAGTCGATAATGCGATATTTCCCTCCAAAAGGCACTGCCGGCTTTGCAACTTCCATCGTCAGAGCGCCAAGCCTAGTGCCCTGTCCGCCTGCAAGTAACATTGCTACACATTCTTTTCTTGTATTTAACATTTTTCTCTCTCCTTATATTTTTTTAAGAAATATTGCTGAATTGCCCTTAATGGTTACACTAAGGGTATTTGGATGATTATGGTTAGGTTTTTTTATTGTCTTATGCTTAATTCCTGGCTCCGTTGTACCGCCATAGATAACACAGTCAGAGTTTAACGCTTCTATATACTCTCCTGCGCGCTCTACTCCAAACTCATAATTTTCTCTATCTTTGGTGGAAAAATTCATAATGCAGATTACTTGATTTTTCTCTTTATCATATCGGCTAAAAATTATGACATTTTGTATTTTGTCGTCTACAACTATCCACCTAAAACCGTTGTATGAAGAGTCTAGTTCATACATAGGCTTGTTTTTTAGATATAAGAAGTTAAGGTCTTTTATATAATTTCTAAACAGCCTATGGCTAGGATAATCTAATAATAGCCAGTCTAATTGTTTGTGATAATCCCACTCAATAAACTGTCCAAACTCATTGCCCATAAAGTTAAGCTTTTTACCAGGGTGCGCCATTTGGTAGCTCATAACTGTCTTTAATCCTGCAAACTTTTCTTCATAGCTGCCTGGCACTTTACCTATCATACTTGATTTGCCATGCACAACTTCATCATGGCTAAATGGCAAGATATAATTTTCATTAAAGGCATAGCTTATGCCAAAAGTCAATTTGTCGTGGCTTCCTTTACGGAAAAATGGGTCTAGCTTGACATAGCTTAGAGTGTCATTCATCCAACCCATATTCCACTTATAGTTAAAACCAAGCCCTCCTACATCTGGCGGCATAGTAACCATAGGAAAAGCTGTACTTTCTTCAGCTATCATAATTACATCGGGGTAATTGCTAAGTATGGTTTTGTTAAGCGTTTGCAAAAAGTAAATAGCTTCAAGATTATATTCTCCGCCAAATTCATTTGGTTGCCATTCCCCTTCTTTTCTATCATAGTTAAGATACAGCATGCTAGCTACTGCGTCTAATCTCATGCCGTCGATATGATAGTATTCCATCCAAAAATTAACTGCGCTTATGAGAAAACTCCTTACTTGTGGCTTGTTGTAATCAAATACTCTTGTGCCCCAGCCTTTATGCTCTTGCTTATATGTATCGTTATATTCGTAAAGACAAGTGCCGTCAAACTCATATAAACCAAAAGCGTCTTTTGGGAAGTGGCTTACAACAAAGTCCATTATTACTCCTATGTCATATTCGTGGCATTTATCCACAAAATACATAAAATCATGAGGCGTGCCATATCTAGATGTCGGTGCGAAAAAACCTGTGGATTGATATCCCCAGCTTCCGTCATAAGGGTGTTCGGTGACAGGCAATATCTCCACATGGGTATATCCCATTTCCTTTAGATAAGGCACTAAACTTTCCGCCAAATCCCTATAAGAATAATAATTTCCGTCATCATGCACACGCCAAGAACCTAAATGCATCTCATATATATTCATAGGTTGCTGATAATGGTTTATTGTCTTTCTTTTTGCCATATATTCAGCATCTCGCCATTTGTAGTTGCTTATATCGTATATCTTTGAACCGTTAGCAGGCGCTGTTTCAGCATGAGTGGCATAAGGATCTGCCTTATATCTTATTTGGTGGTCAGAACACTCTATGCTAAACTTATACACATCATAGCGCTTGGCGTTTCTCACAAACGCTTCCCAAATTCCCGTCGCTGATATCTTTTTCATAGGATTGGCTTCTCTGTCCCAATTATTAAAATCGCCTACAACAGAAACGGAAATTGCATTAGGCGCCCATACCCTAAATCTCCAAACCTTTTTTCTATTTTTAACCACATATTGCGGTCTAAAAAAATTATATGCTTTAGAGTTTGTTCCTTCATTGAATAAGTAAATCGGGTAATCTGTTGTGTTTCTTGCCATCCTTTACTCCTTTAGCCTATAAAAAATTGCAAATCAGGTCGCCTTTTTATAAGTTTCGTTAGTTTGTAATCAAAACTAGCCTTGTCATACTCTATTCCGAAAACGCCGCTTCCGCTACCCGTCATACAGGCTGCGAAACCGCATTCTTTAAGTGCTTGTATTGATTCTTTTATGTTTTTATTTAATTTCATACTGCCTTTTTGCAAGGCATTTGTAAAAGTTGCAGAGCCGTTGTGTACATCTACAAGAAATTTATCAATATCTTGATTCTCTCCGCCGTACAAGTCATAGTTTTGATAGCTTTGCTTGGTATCTACGCCTATACCATCTACCACCAGCACCTTGTAAAGCTTTGGCAAACTAACGCTTGACACCTTTTCTCCTACCCCTTGTATCCTTTTGTTGCCTCCTAGATACATATAAGGCACATCGCTTCCTACTTCAAGCAACAACTCAAAAGGAATTTCTTGCAAGCCAAATAGCTGTTGCATTCCCCTAGCTACTGCGCCTGCGTCAGCGCTAGAGCCGCCAATCCCTGCTTTTTGAGGTATCCTTTTTTCTATTTCTATATTTACACCGCTAAGCTTATATCTTTTAGTTATAAGCGTTGCCATCTTATATGCAGTATCGTTTTCAAACTTTTGACCATTTGTATAATTTACAAAAATTTCTCTATCCTTTCTCTTTTCAATATGGACTGTGTCATAAATGTTAAACGGGGTCACAATACTATCAATTAGATGCATTTTGCCTTGTATTCCAACAACATTTAACACAAGATTAATTTTTGCATACGCTTTTTTGCTTATGGTATTTGAGCACTTCATATAGTTCTATTATACAATACCGTTTAGTTGCAGGTCAACAGTAAAAGAGTCATATAAATTTTATATAAATGCGTTTATAAATAGAAAAAACCGAAACAATGTCGTTTCAGTTTTTTTCTTACTTTATCATTTTCTTAACACAAAGCTAATTTATGTTAAAATTGTCACTGTGCCATCTTCAGAAATTCTTATCCTGTCACCTGTCTTAACGGTGTTTAAAAACTCTTCACCCAACATATCGATTGCGATTATGTCGCTGTCTTCCCAAATTCTAGCTAGCACTATACCGCTTGCAGCTAAGCTGTCTATATGCTCGCTAAATAGGTATGCGCTGGGATTTATTTTCATAGCGCAAACGGTCTGAATAACCAATCCGCCTGTCGTTGAGCCTATTGTGATAGGTAAACATAAAGCCTTGCCAGTTATGTTTTTGCCGTAAATATCGGGGTTGTTTTGGTCGGATACATATACTTGTTTAGAACCGCTAAGCGCGCTCTTTTGAAATGTAGCTAAGGTATTTACGCCTTGACGGCTTACTACTGCTTCGCCTTCCCAACTTCCTTTTGCTAAAACTCTGCCTTTAAAGGTTTTCATTTTCTGCCCCCCTTTTTTGTTAATATGTTCATTATATCTTGGTCCTTGTAATATCTAGCTATGGAATAAGTCCTAAGCTTGTTACTGTTTGTAATGATGGCTTTTGACTTAGTCAAAGGGTTATTGGTGTACATTAATGGGCAAATGCTAGTAAGCTTTACGCCAATAGACATAAGTGTGTCATACTTGTCACCTTTTTTGAACTCTTCTACAACATCGGGGCTGGCTGTCATAATTGTTCTAACCTTGACTTTCTTTTGTCCGCTTTCTTTAAGACCTGAATTTAATTTATCGGTCCAATCGTTAAGCTGCTCTAGCGTCAAATGCGGACAACCTATAAAGCAAAGGTTGGGCTTGGCATCTTTTTTCTTCCACATAACAGGATAACTGTTATATATTCTTTCAAGCTCAGCATCGTCAATTATGTACTCTTTAGCATTCTCTTTTATCAGCTTTTCCCCTAATTTTTTAGCTTCTGGCGTCAAATTATCGATATGGTAAAGTCCAACTGCGCCATTGCTTGCCGTCGCTGCTCCAAAATCTTTCAAGTAAGAGATAGCGCTTTCGTCAAGCTCTTGACCTAAGAACTTGTCCAATCCATAAATGTAGGGCACATCTTCCATAACTTTAATGCCAATTGCGCTGCCAAGTATTTGAGCCTCTGGCTTTTTGGTTGTTTTAATAATAACTTTCCAAGTGGCTTTTCTACCTTCGTCTGTCACCAGTCCAAAGTAAGGCACATAGCCAATAATAGAACCAAACAAGTCTATCATACCGCTGTTTCTGTTACACCTTGCGCCTAGCACAGAGTTTGCAAAAACTACTGCGCTGCTTTCCGCCCAGCTTAGAATATCGCCCTCTTTTGGAACATTGCCAACTTGGGGCAAATAACAAGTGCAAGTAAATGCATTGTCATCTTTTAGCCCCACTTTTCTTAATTGCTCTTCATACAGCTCTTGCTTAGAATAAAGTATTTTTTCAAACACCAATTTTTCCAAGAAATTACACTTCACATTTTCAAAGTCCATAGGACGCGGGTCTACTGTAAATTTACCCTTTGTGGTGATTTTAGCTTGGATAAGTTCATCCATAGTAGAATATAATGGCTTTAACAAACCAATACCAAAGCTTGTCACCAAATGCCCATCGTCGTGCGTAACTTTAACCATCTTTTCTGCCCCGAACATATCGCCAAACATCACCAAAGTTTTCATTATTTTGGCTTTTACTTCTCCTTGGCTACCATCTAAAATGGCCTTTTGTTCAGGAGTCAATTGCATCTTATATTCATACATTGCTAAAATTCTCCTTATTTTATATGTTTCTTGCCTTTCTGTAAGCAGACCTTACTGCTTCAAATATTTTAGCTTCCTTAAAGCTGTCGCCCACATTGTAGATTTCGGGCGCTGCGTTTTCCTTCACGCAATCATAATAGATACCATCTTGTTTAGTAACTCCTATGGCAAGCAC
>FZPS01000062.1_pt3864 | contig 14014 bp, 12 predicted proteins | sample 1817821 | NCBI WGS metagenome assembly FZPS01 (sample SAMEA104158645, study PRJEB21678) | metagenome | place: Germany | collected 2015-04-21 | reverse complement strand
ACCATATGAATGCTGAAGGAACTACCGGTGCATTCAACAATATCAAGGTCAAAGGGCAGAAAAGGTATGGCTACCATCATGCCTTCTATTATTCTTTTTATACCTACAGGTCCCATTATAGTAATAGGATCAGTTCGACCACTGTTGCCAATGGTGGATAATAATCCTGGCAGACCAAAGATATGATCCCCGTGATCATGGGTTAGGCATATAATATCCAGGGACTTAAAACCGGATTTATACTTTCGCATAGCAACTTGGGTTCCTTCACCGCAATCTATTAGGATTTTTCGTGATGCAAATTTTATAAGGAGAGAAGAAAGAAACCTGTCGGGCATAGGCATGCCGCCACCACTTCCCAAAAGAGTAACATTTAACAAAATTATCTCCCTTTCCTTGTAAAATGTATAATTCATAGGTACAATTAAATAGGCATATATTTTTATAGTAGACAAGTATCAGTATCATTGCAAGTACAGGAAAATATAGTTGATGAGGTGAGCTATGGCAATAAAATACTATATTAAGAGTAGGATAGACTGGAAGAAAGTAGTTGGAGCAATTTTACTGGTTACACTTGTACTGTCTGTTATATATTCTATCATAAAAATAATAAATGCTCCTTCTGAAGGCATGGCCTTGGATGAATCCACCAGGGTAAAAAGCGATTATGTACTAATGCTTGTTCAATGTCTCTTAGGTCTAATAGTCATGGCAGTCCCTTCTTTCATCGAGAAAAAATGGATGATTAGCATACCCAACTACATGTACATATTATATTTTGTATTTTTGTACTGCGCTATATACCTGGGCGAAGTAAGGAATTTTTATTTTGTAATCCCCCATTGGGATACCATATTACACGCTTTTAGCGGTGCCATGTTAGGGGCCTTAGGCTTCAGCCTGGTAAGCACTCTAAACGGTTCAAAACGTTTGAAATTAAATCTAAGTCCTTTCTTTGTATCCTTGTTTGCATTTTGCTTTGCATTAGCAGCTGGCACAATATGGGAAATATATGAATATACCTTTGACGGGCTTTTGTCCCTGAATATGCAAAAATTTGCTTTGGAAGATGGGACCTTATTAGTGGGAAGAGATGCCTTAGCAGACACCATGAAGGATTTAGTAGTAGATGCCCTCAGTGCCCTTATTATTTCCATAATAGGCTTTTTTACAATTAAGAAGGATAGGCTGGCCAAAGATTATGAAAAGTCCAGTGAGTAATATATAGGATTTTCTTTTAATGGATTATATTCAAAAAAAAGAAAATATGTTAATATATATATTAATCTATTGAAGCAGAATTAGTGTTTAATGTTTGGAGGAATTTATTGGTGAATGACATTATTGCAAAGCTAGCCAAGGAGCTAGGAATAAAGGAAAAACAGGTCAAAGACACTGTTACTTTGATAGATGAGGGAAATACCATTCCCTTTATTGCCAGATATAGAAAGGAAGTTACTGGTGGTCTGGATGATTCACTGCTTCGCAATCTCTATGACCGGCTTGTATATCTGCGAAATATTAAGGCCAGGCAGGAGGAGATTATCCGGCTTATAGATGAACAGGGGAAGTTAGACGATGACTTGGTGGAAAAGATACAAAAGGCCAGCACCATTACAGAGCTTGATGATATCTACAGACCTTATCGCCCCAAAAGGCGAACCCGGGCTACCATAGCCAAAGAAAAAGGGCTGGAACCTCTGGCAGATATAATCTATGCCCAGCAGCTTATGGCAGGTAACATGCTAGAGCTAGCTGCTTCCTATATAGACCCGGACAAAGAGGTTAATACCTCCCAGGAGGCCTTACAGGGTGCTATGGATATTGTAGCTGAGGTCTTATCGGATAATGCAGACTTAAGAAAGGCCATAAGGGAGTATACCTTTGAGCATGGTTTGCTGGTCACCAAGGGAGATCCCCAGGAGCAGTCAGTCTATGAAATGTATTATGAATACAGTGAGGCTGTGAAGAAAATAGTCCCCCATAGGGTTTTAGCCATAAATAGAGGAGAGAAGGAAGACTATCTTAGCGTAAAAGTTGAAGTAGATGAAGAGGCTATAATAAGCCTTATTGAGGATATGGTAATAAGCAACAGGCAAAGCATAGTATTTCCCTATATGCAGCAAGCTATTGAAGATTCCTACAAACGCCTTATCGCTCCATCCATAGAGAGGGAGATTAGAGGTCAACTAACGGAAAAAGCCGAGGAACAGGCTATTAAGGTTTTTGGAGAGAACCTTAATAATCTTTTACTTCAGCCTCCCATAAAGGGTAAGATAGTAATGGGAATAGATCCCGGTTATCGGACTGGTAACAAGGTTGCAGTGGTGGATGAAACGGGTAAGGTATTGGATACCGGAGTAGTCTATATGACCCTGCCAAATCACGATAAGGAAAGGGCCAAGGATTACTTAAAGGCTTTAATTGCCAAGCACAAAGTAGATATAATAGCAATAGGTAATGGGACAGGCTCCAGGGAAACGGAAATAGTGGTAGCAGAACTTATTAAGGAGACAGATAATCAAACCTACTATATAATAGTAAATGAAGCGGGGGCTTCTGTATATTCTGCCTCACCACTTGCCAGCGAGGAGTTTCCTGAGTTTGATGTAGCCTTAAGAAGTGCGGTATCCATAGCAAGAAGGCTTCAGGATCCTTTGGCAGAGCTGGTAAAAATTGATCCTAAGGCCATTGGGGTAGGCCAATACCAGCATGATGTAAACCAAAAAAGGCTAGCCGATACCCTGCAGGGTGTGGTGGAAAACTGTGTCAATACTGTGGGAGTAGACTTAAACACTGCCTCTCCTTCTTTGCTTCAATATGTTGCAGGTATAAGCAAGACCGTTGCCAGAAATATTGTAGCCTATAGAGAAGAGATTGGAAAGTTTAATTCCCGAAAACAGCTTTTAAAGGTTAGTAAATTAGGCCCTAAGACTTTTGAACAGTGTGCCGGGTTTTTAAGGATACCAGGCGCAGCTAATATACTGGACAACACTGCAGTACATCCAGAGTCCTATGATGCCACCATAAAACTTCTAGAAATTAAGGGCTATACCCTGGAGGATTTGTCTGCAAGAGGCATAAAAGAGCTGCAAAGGGTTATGGACGCATGGAATCTTGAGGAGTTGTCAGCCACCTTAGGCATAGGGATACCAACCTTAAAGGATATTTTAGAGGAATTGAAAAAACCGGGGAGGGATCCCAGGGAGGAACTGCCTCAGCCAATCCTGCGTACAGATGTCATGGATATAACTGATTTGAAACCTGACATGGTGCTTACAGGAACCGTTCGCAATGTGGTGGATTTTGGTGCCTTTGTAGACATTGGAGTACATCAGGATGGTTTAGTACATATCTCCCAAATTTCAGACAGCTATGTAAAACATCCCATGGATGTGGTGCAGGTAGGGGATATAGTAAAGGTTAGGGTACTAAGCGTAGATGTAGAAAGAAACAGAATATCCTTGACTATGAGAGATGTATAGCTTTCATGGTAAATAACTATAAAGAATTGGGGGTCATAAAATGATTTTAATTAAAAATGGTAAGGTTCTTACCATGAGCCATAAGGTATATGAAAAAGGCGATGTACTTATTAAGGGAAAAGAAATTGTACAAGTAGGTGAAAACTTAGAAGCGCCGGAAGGTGCTCAGATTATTGATGCACAGGGCATGTGGGTTATGCCGGGGATAATAGATGCTCATTGTCATATAGGAATGTGGGAGGATGGAATAGGATTTGAAGGTGCTGACGGAAACGAAGCTACCAATCCTGTTACTCCAGAGCTTAGAGCAATTGACGGCATAAACCCTGAGGACAACTGTTTCCGGGAGGCCAGGGAAAGTGGTATAACTTCTGTGGTAACCGGGCCTGGAAGTGCTAACGTCATTGGAGGTCAATTCGCTGCCCTTAAGACCTATGGAAGACGTGTGGATGATATGGTATTTAAAGAGCCTTTAGCTCTGAAGGTTGCCTTTGGTGAAAATCCCAAGCGGGTATATAATGGTCAGCGCAAATCTCCCAGCACCCGTATGGCCACAGCTGCAATCCTCAGGCAGAACTTAATAAAAGCCCAGGAATACAAGAAAAAGCTGGAAAAGGGCAAGGAAGATCCCGATAAGATGCCGGAGCGGGATTTGCAGATGGAGATTATGGTCAAGGTATTAAACCGGGAAATTCCCATAAAAGCACATGCTCACAGGGCTGATGATATTTTAACGGCTATTAGAATTGCCAAGGAGTTTGACATTGATATTACCATAGAACATTGTACTGAGGGACATAGGATTGCTGATTATCTGATAGAGGAAAATGCCAAAGTAATACTAGGACCTCTACTCAGCGACCGAAGCAAGGTGGAACTGAAGAACATGTCCTTTAAAGCGCCCGGTATTCTTTCCAAGGCTGGACTGAAAGTTGCCATTATGACAGATCATCCTGTCATTCCCGTACAATACCTGCCTGTATGTGCTGCCATTGCCGTTAAAGAGGGTATGGATGAAATGGAGGCTCTAAAGGCCATAACCATAAATGCCGCCGAGATTACAGGTATAGCAGACAGGGTAGGAAGCCTGGAAACTGGCAAGGATGCGGATGTTGTAATCTTTGACGGGCATCCTTTGGATTTTCGATCTAAAGCTGTTTGGGTATTAATAGAGGGAAATATTGTTAAAAAACCTGAATAGTAAAAAAATTAACTTGATTTTTTATAGTAACTAACGTATTATATAGGTGACAATTGAATATATATAAATTATCCTTCGGGGCAGGGTGGAATTCCCTACCGGCGGTATAGCCCGCGACTCCTTCGAAATGAAGGATTGACCCAGTGAAATTCTGGGGCCGACAGTTAAAGTCTGGATGGGAGAAGGTGGTGATCTTGTGATTATCTTATGTCGTAATGGATAGATTCCCCCGAAGTTTTCGGGGGTTTTTGTTTTGTAAGGATATTGAAAGCTGGTTAAGTTAAGTTGAGTTTTGTAAATTTGTTTAGTTTTGTATTATTGGGACATTAATTTTAATTGTTGGGATATTAAGTTTATTGGAGGAGGATTAAAAATGATAGACCAAAAATCCATAAAAGAGGAATATTTATCTCCTAAAATATATACTTTAAACGGAATAGTCAAGATTGCCTTGTTATCTGCCATTGCTTTTATATTAATGCTATTGGAGCTGCCACTACCTTTATTTCCTGCATTCTTGAAAATTGACCTTAGTGACCTGCCAGCATTGATAGGTGGTTTTGCTCTGGGACCTGTAGCATCTATTATAATACAGCTGATAAAGAATATACTTCACTTTATTTTTAAGAATGATGGTACCGGAGGTGCCGGTAATCTGGCTAACTTCATAGTAGGCATTAGCTTTACCGTACCAGCAGCCATTATATATATAAAAAACAGAACCAAAAAAGGCGCCCTTATAGGAATGGTAGTGGGAACCATCTCTCTGATTATACTGGCTTCCCTTGCAAATTACTTTGTTTTAATCCCCCTATATGCCAAGCTTTATTCAATGGATGTTGTAATGGATTTAATGACTAAGGCTAATAACTTTATAGTGGACGTTAAAACCTACGTAATATTTGCAGTTGTTCCCTTTAACCTGATCAAGGCAATCTTTACATCAGTCATAACTCTTTTGATCTATAAAAAAGTTTCTCCCTTGCTAAAGTAGCAGCTTCCACCGGTAGGATGCCGGTTTGTATGCAGTAGACTTTTTTAAATTAAATGTATAAAGGGAGCCGGATTTCCGGCTCCTTTGTTGTTTTTGGATAAATATCTTGTTATACTGAAGAAATAAGGATATAATAAGTACGGTTTTGTTTTCCAAGGATTAAAGGTATAATCATGTTATATGGAGATAGTGATATGAGGGAAATTAGAACTTATAGTGAAAAGGAAACTGAACAGCTAGGTAAAAAAATCGGTAAACTGGCCTGGCCGGGTATGATCATACTCCTAAGAGGAGATTTAGGGACAGGCAAGACAGTACTGACCCGGGGCATTGCAAGGGGATTAGGTATAGACGAACCCATTACAAGCCCTACATATACTTTATTACATCAATATATTGGTAGACTGCCTTTATATCATTTTGACATATATCGTTTGACAGACCCTGAGGAGATGTATGATTTAGATTACGAAGAATTTTTTTATGGTCAAGGGGTGTCAGTGGTAGAGTGGCCTGAGAGGATGGAGGATCTAGGTCCTCATGAGTACTTGGAGATAAGGATAGGCAAAAACCTTGACCATGAGGGCGAGGAACGAATTATTAGGATAAAACCTGTAGGTGAAGAATACAAGAAATTTGCAAAGGACTTGATGGATATATGAATGTATTAGCAGTTGAATCTTCTGGAATGGTGGCTGCCGTAGCCCTGGCTAGAGAGGGCAAACTTGTGGGGGAATATTATTTGGATCATGAAAGAACCCATTCCCAACATTTAATGCCACTTATAGACCAATTGTTATACGGTGTAGGTATAAAGCTTTCCGATATAGATGTTTTTGCAGCATCAAAAGGGCCTGGTTCCTTTACCGGCCTTAGAATTGGAATAGCCACAGTAAAAGGTTTGGCTCAGGCTGTAGATAAGCCGGTATTGGGAGTTGCTACCCTGGATGGATTAGCCTATAACCTGATAAGCAGGGAGGGCTTAATCTGCCCTATTATGGATGCAAGAAGGGAGCAGGTATATACCTCAATATACCGGTCAAAGGGTGATCTTCAGCGCTTAGATGATTATATGGCTATCCCGGTTGTTGAATTGATACAAAAACTAAAAACATATGATGAACCAGTCATGTTTAATGGCGATGGAGTTGCGGTATATTGGGATATTATAAAAGCAGAGCTGGGGGATAAGGCCTTGATGGCACCAATAAATCTTCTTACGCAACGGGCTTCTTCCATTGCATGTATCGCATTGGAGAGGTTTAAGTCTGGTGACGCCCAAAACTATACGGAATTATTACCTTTTTACCTCAGAAAGTCCCAGGCTGAACAAAAATTTGCTAAGAAAGGCTAGGTAGAAGCTGGCTATGGAGGAGCTTTGGATACGGCCCATGAAAGTAGAAGATATAGATGAGGTACTTAAGATTGAGAGGTTATGCTTTTCAACCCCCTGGTCTCGCGAGGCTTTTAGAGCTGAAATAGAGGGCAATCATTGTGCCCGGTATTTGGTGGCTGAATTGGGTGGCCTTGTAGTTGGTTTCGGAGGAATGTGGATTATATTGGATGAAGCCCATATAACCAACATAGGGGTACATCCCCACTATAGAGGCCGGGGAATAGGGGAAGCCATAATGAGGGGGCTGATAGAGACAGCATCCCGTCTTAAGGTAGAAGGTATGACCCTGGAAGTGAGAGTATCCAACGTAATTGCCCAAAATCTGTACAAAAAGCTAGGATTTGTAAGTGTGGGGGTTCGGAAGGGATACTATTCAGATAACGGAGAAGATGCGCTTATTATGTGGAGGAATAAGTATACTAAAGTGTAGCGGGGGTATAGGTTTGAATAAGGCAAGTTCATGTTTTTTTACTGGCTTGTTGGGAATAACAGCTGTTTTACTATTAATTACAGGGCTTTTTATAAGTTCAATTATGCAGGTTGCCTTTGACATGGATTTCTATGACAGAGAATATAAGAAACTGGATATTTCCCAGTCTACGGGAATGAGTCAGCAGCATCTTTTAAACACGACCAAGGAGCTGCTAAATTATTTAAAGGATAAACGGGATGATTTAAACATATCAGCCATAGTACATGGGAAAGAACGACTGGTGTTTAATCAAAGAGAGATTGACCATATGGTAGATGTAAAGGACTTATTTACACTGGGCTTTAGGCTCAGATGGATCTCTTTTGGTTTTTTTGGCTTAATTGTGGTTTTGCTACTATGGCTTAAAGGCAAAGCAGCCTTGAGAACTTTAAGTATTTCATATCTAACAGTCCTGGCCATATTTGCAGTACTATTCATAGTACTGCTTATACTAATGTCTATGGACTTTACTGCAGTCTGGAATGGATTTCATTATATAGCCTTTAGTAATGATTTATGGATTCTAGATCCAGAAACGGATATACTAATTCAGATGGTTCCGGAGCCATTTTTTTATGATACAGTTATTAGGATTCTAAGTATATTTGGCACAGCTTTGGCTGTCCTGGCTATATTATCTATTATTATGTTATTAAAATCAGCCAGACGGAGAAGGATCAACAGATAACAAGACTGAAAATGCTATAGATGAAAAGGTGAAAAGATGACATACTTTAGTGAAATGAAGGAAAAGGTTAAAAATATAAAGCATAAGAATGAAATAATAATATTGGGAATTGAGACATCCTGTGATGAAACTTCAGCAGCGGTTGTAAGAAATGGAAGGGAAGTACTGGGGCATAAGATAGCTTCTCAGATCGAACTGCACAAAAAATATGGAGGAGTGGTACCCGAGATAGCATCCCGCAAGCATATCGAGGTCATAAACCCCTTAATTGACGAAACCATAGAAGAAGCGGGGGTTACCTTAGCTGACCTGGATGCGGTGGCGGTAACCCATGGTCCTGGCCTGGTAGGTGCACTGCTGGTGGGAGTTTCTACCGCTAAGGCTTTGGCCTATGGACTGAATATTCCTTTAATAGGTGTTCATCATATAGAAGGGCATATATGTGCCAACTATATAGCACACCAGGAACTAACACCTCCCTTTTTAAGTCTGGTGGTATCTGGAGGTCATACCCATTTAATTTGGGCTAAGGACTATGGTGAATATGAGATACTGGGACAAACCCTGGACGATGCCGCGGGAGAGGCCTACGATAAGATAGCCAGAACTTTGGAGCTAGGGTATCCTGGAGGCCCCATAATAGATAAACTAGCTAAAGAGGGAGATGCCAACTCTGTAGAATTTCCTAGACCTTATATAAAAGACCCTCATTATAATTTTAGCTTTAGTGGCCTAAAGACCGCTGTTATAAACTATCTCCATACTTTGAATCAGAGGGGTCAAAAATATAGGGTAGAGGATATAGCAGCCAGTTTTCAGCAGGCTGTTATAGACGTACTGGTGGATAAAACTATCAAAGCTGCCCAGGATATCAAGACAGATAAAGTGGTATTGGCAGGGGGTGTGGCTGCCAATTCAGCTTTGAGGGATCAGCTGGGGCAGAGCTGCCAGGAGAGGGGAATTAAGCTATATTATCCCAATTTACTGCTGTGTACTGACAATGGAGCCATGATAGCCTGTGCAGGATATTACAGGCTTTTGAAAGGTAAGATATCCGATCTTAACTTAAATGCAGTGCCTGGCCTGGCTTTAATTAATAAAATATAAAGGAAAAACCAAACAAAAAAGCAGCTAAATTTAGCTGCTTTTACTTTTACATTAGGGTGTTTAAGTAGCTCTTTCCCTATCCCTGAACAATAGGGTGATGGCATATAAGCCTGCCAAGCCTACCAGAGAATAGATTATTCGGCTAAGTATAGCGTCTTGTCCGCCAAATAAAGAGGCTACCAGATCAAATTGAAACAATCCGATCAAACCCCAATTTAATGCACCGATTATTACAAGAATAAGAGATAAACGATCCATCAAACCAACTCCTATTTATTGTTTATACCTATAGTATATCCACAATAAAGGGATTGATTCTATAATTAAGCCTAAACAACTATTTTTTGTTCTTTTTCCGTATTTTTTATTTTGCTGAAAATATATTGTACTTTCATGTTTTCAGACTTTGTCAGGGTTTCAAAATCACCTATTAGTATCAGCCTTTTTCTGCCTCTGGATAGGGCTACATTGGTACGGCGATAATCCTTTAAAAATCCTGTTCTGGTAGTGGCGCCAGGGGCGGTGTAGTTGCTTCTTACCCAGTTTATTATAACGTTTTCCTGTTCCCTGCCCTGGAAGGAATCTATAGTATATATATTTTGTTCAATAAAGCTCTTTATGTCATGGTTGTTACTGTAAAAATAGTGAGCCTGCTCCTCAAAAATCTCTTTAAGCTTTTCTGCGTGAGCCTTATAGGGGGTTATTATACAGATATCTCTTAATGCTTCTCCCTCCTGTAATAGATTTATGACCTTTTTAACGGACAACATGGCTTCAGCCATATTGTAATAGGTGGAGTTAACCTCGGTTTCCATCCTTTCTTTAGGATCTAAAAACGTAGAAGTATCAATGATTTCTATGGGATTAGAGGGAAATTTCCTTTTCCGCTGTGCAGGGGGAAGCTGATAGTATTCCGAATCCAGATTAGTAGATAGCCTGCCGTCATAAATCAAGTCGGATATAAAGGAAACCATTTGAGGATCCCGGGTACGATAGTTTATATCCAAGAAAACGCTGTTATACCTGTTAGTATCTGTAATTAAATTCTCAAACATACTTCTTTGCAGTTTTTCCCTGGTGTTTAGGTCAATATAGGGATCATACTCTAAGAGTATTTCATTTTGTATTGGAAAAGGAGGAATCTGCATATGGTCCCCAATAATAACACATTTATCGGCAAACTGCAGACTAAACAGGGTTTCAGGCACGTCCATCTGGGAGGCTTCATCGATGATAACTATATCAAATTTATCCTTTGAATAATTTCTGTCAAGATAGAAGCCAAAAGGAGTACCAAGAACAATACAATTTTTGCCAGCTAATAAGGATGTATAAGCCGGATTAGAGGTAGAAACGGTATAGGCATAGGGCAGATCCGACTTGGCTTCAATATTGTTTCCGGTCCTCAGAGCTCTTACATTATCATCTATGAGTTTTTCCAGAATATTGTCCACAGCTATATTGGTTTTAGCTAGTACCAAAACATCCTTACCCTCATAGTAGTATTGAAGAGCTATCTCTTTGATCAGGGTAGTTTTGCCTGTACCCGGAGGTCCCTGAACAATAGTCAAAGCGTTATTTACTCCATCCATATTACGGACTAAAGCGACAGCCTGCTTTTGTGCCAGGTTATTTACCAGCTCCTTGTTGTAATAGGCGTTGTCAGGTAGCATTTTAATATCTTCAGGTGTTAGCTGCTTTTCTTTTCTCAAACCTAAGGCTATTGCCAGCAAGGGAGAAAGATTGTCACTTTTTATATCATTAACCATTTTTTCCAGGTAAGATGAAAGTATATTACTGTTTGAATCCCGAGCCAGGGTGGTTATTTTAGAAACCTGGTCTTCTGAAAGATCATTTAGAGCTTTTAACTCTACAATATACCCATCATTTGTCTTTTTATCCCGACATTCCACAACTTCAAACTCCCAGCCTTTGCTGGAGGTAAGTATTTCGCCAGGATAGAAGGATATAGGCATACTAAAGATATATGAATTCCTATAGAATACAAGATAATCACACTGGATCTTATGAAACTTTTTAATCTGGATATCAAGGATATTCATATACAACTTTAGATCATCAATAACATCTTCTTTATCCTTTATATCAACCAGATCTAGGTTGGCAAGATCAATTTTCCATTCTTCTTCCTCATTTGGCTCTTCCAATTCTGCCAGCTTGTATAGATCAGATTTCAGCAAACGATAGTCACCCCTGCCCCTTGGCTTACGCAGCCCAAACCTGTCTCTGGGAGTATTTTTCAATATATCGAATACAAAGTCCAGGTATTGCCTTCGGTTTAGAGGCGCCAAAACCGTTACCAGACCCTTGCGGTAAATTCCCGCCTTTCTTGCATTTTTGAGCATAACATGTTTTCTGCAAAGGCTTTTTAGGTCAAAATGCTTTAAGTAGGTATTAAAAAACTCCTTAATATTGGCTCTACTATCAAAGTATTTTCTATGCTCCATACTGTCAATGGTAGTCAACCTGCCGGTTTTTGGATTAATATCAATTTGGGGTATATTTAAGCTGTCAAAGATAAGGTCGGTGATTTTTGTATCATCCTTTACTTTGGCACTATAATGATAGTAAAGTCCAGCCAGGGTTTTGCCATTCAAAAATTCAAGTTTTACAGAATCAAATTCCTTAACTCCCATCAAGCGGGGATGAAATATACCCATCTCAACAGCAGCTCCCATTATTACTTCCCGTTGAACTTTAAGAGGGACACTCTCCCAATGGCAAATACTAGAGTTTGCTATCATATCTATCCATTGGTTCACGGTCAGCTTATCTATGTCCAGATCATCGCAAATAAACTGGACTACTGGTGTATCTTCATTCTCCAGCTTTGAACTATAGTTATAATACAGGCCTCCCAAAGTTTTATTGTTTAAAAACTGGAACCTGGTATTGCAAAAGTCCTTGTACCCCATGAATCTAGGATTAGTAAATCCTAGTTCCTTGGCAGCTGATAGAACTATATTCTTTTTAACATCCTTAGGAATGGATTCCCAGGGTATTTTTGTGTCAGGTTCCCTTAATAAGCTGTACCATTCCTCTATGGAAAGAGGAGCTATGCCACAGATACCACACAGGTATGTGATTGTGTCCATGCCTGCCTTTGCAGCCTTTTGGGAATAGGCAGCATGGAGACTGGTTAGGGTCTTGTTGTTAATAAAGCCTGTAGGGGTGTTTAAATCCTCATGTTTAAGCAGGCGAGGATTGCTCTTGCCCATTTCCCTGGCTTTTTCCTGTAAAATACGGCCAATATAGGGTTCGGGGACTGCTTCCCATTTAAAGTTCTTTTGATAAGAGATTACATTTAGCCATTCCTCATAAGTAAGTTCAGGCACCCCATAGACATCACATATATAGTCGATGCTGCGTACCCCGCCCCGGTTTAAACCAAAAAAGCGGGAAGCAAAGCTGTAAAGGCTCATTCCCTTTAGAAAGGGAATACTAACCTTTAGATCTTCTGTGGACATCATTCTAGGATTATCATAACCAAGATAATTAGCTGCCTTAAATAAAATACTGCGAATTATATCATGGGGAATAACATCCCAGAATATGGTTATAGAGGAATCAGTTATATAGGAGATCCAGTCATCCTGGGTTATTTCTATGTCCAGATCATGACACATATTTATGATAACACTGCCGCGAATATCGTTATATTTATTTTTATAATAATTATAGAAACCCGTTAGGGTACGGCCCTTTAAAAATTTAAACCTATTGGAAAAATCCTCGTTTTTAAAGAAAATGGGATGCTGGTAGCCCAGCTCATGGCATGCCCTAAGTACTATCTCCCGCCTTGCGGTTTTGGGGATGTTTTTCCAAGAAAAAATATTGTTGTTCCCTATAAACTCTATCCATTCATCAACACTGACCTGGGGGATACCCAGCTGGTTGCATACATTAGTTATTATGTGGACTCCCTTTTCTCTGGGAAAACCGTTTTTATAATAGGAATAAAGTCCATTTAAGGGAGTATCATTTAGAAATTTATAACGATGTTTTTCCAGATCCTTAGATGCAATAAATCTAGGGTTGGGAAGGTTCAACTCCTGGGCGATTTTTTCAAGCAAAAGACGATGGACCCTAGGGCTGACCTTGCTCCATTGAAAAGCAGACGAACGTGTATATCCGTCCTTTGTAGATAATATTTCTATAACTTTATCAATATCATCGAAAATTATATCTTTGTTAACCGATACAGTACTCAAGTAAGCTTCTCCTTTCACTATCCAACTACACTTGCTGCATTATAAAGTACTATCCAGCTCTGTCGGTCAATTCATAGAACTAGGAATATTATAATGAATAAAAAGACATATATTTAATATTATACACTTAATAATCCTTTTTAAAAGCTCAAGAATTAATAAAAATTCATTGATTTTCTTGTGGAATTCACCAAAAATTGTGGTATATATAGGTAATGTGGCAAACTATTGTCATTATATATGACTATTTTTATTGGAGGCATAAAGCAATGTTAGAAAGTCTTATCAATAAGGTTGATATCAGAAATAAAATCGATATTCAAGAAGAAGGAAAAATTATGACAGTTAATTTACTGGATCTAGCCAACATGTTATCGGTATCAGTTGATCTAATGGAAGATGGAGTCTATCATCATGTGCAGAGGGTTGCCTATAT
>FZPS01000069.1_pt114 | contig 14021 bp, 8 predicted proteins | sample 1817821 | NCBI WGS metagenome assembly FZPS01 (sample SAMEA104158645, study PRJEB21678) | metagenome | place: Germany | collected 2015-04-21 | reverse complement strand
GTATAGACCGCACCCGGGCAAGGCTTTCAGTGGTCTGTCTGCCCACGTCAAAAGCATGATCCCGGGCAGACAGATAGCCACAATCCAGCCAGGCGATGAACTTCTCCGCCTGGTCTTTCAGGTCGAAGCCCTGCAGCAGGCTTTCCGTCAGGCAGAGGGTGAGGGACGTGTCATCCGACCACATGCCTGTGACTTCGTTCCCCCAGGAGCAAATCTGACCATGTTCATCCATGTATTTGCCCATATCGACCACGGGACGCTTCTTGCGCTCTGACCTCGGCTCAAACTGGACAGGAAAGCCCAGGGCGTCGCCAATGGCTACGCCCAAGAGTATGATACCAATGATATCCATAACTCAAACTCCTTTTTATAAACGGCCATCTCGGATAAGTTGTGTGATGATCGTTCCTATTCTGGCTTGAGACAATCTGTTCATGGTTCTAGAGAGAAAGCTCATTCTACTTCGATTAACAAGAAGCAAAAAACATACTTCTGTGACTATCTAATAAAATTGCTTTATCTAATTTGCATAGTTTGAATATCTTAACATTATCATTCCACCAACGCCTTTAACAGCGCATCTCTGGCATCGCTGTAGAATTGGATGTCAATTTTAGTGGCCATTTCGTCAGAAAGATCTATCAGCTGTTTCCTTGTAGATACTGGCAGGAGTATTCTCGAAGCCCCTTTCTCTATGGCAATCTCAACTATACTTATCGGATTATGGACCATATCGATGGAGCCACCTAAATTTAGCTCGCCCACGATGATAATACCCCCTTTAATGCTTTTCTTGAGCAAGGCAGAGCAAAGAGCTATCAGAGCGGCGACACCGAGTTTCGCTCCAGATTTGGAAGCATCAAAAGCCCTAACCTGTACAGAAAATTCATGTTGGCGGGGGTCTTTGTCTCCCACCAGCTGCTGAGATCTGGCATACAGGTTCTGCTCTGCGAAGCTCATGCTTTCCTTGAAAGCCGGTGGAACCGGTTTGTTCAGTATCTTGACTCCAGAACCAGGACCCTCGTTGATTTCTATGCGATACAGACCGATGTGTTCATCCATGCCCCCAGGACTGATCGTCCATATCTGTCCAGGTTCCAATGGGTCGCCACCAATGCTGTTTTCACTGTGCAGCTCAGGGGTTGAGACAAATTGCTCCACTCCATCTGTGCCCATCACATAGCTAAAATGTGTATTGCGAAACTCCGCCGAGCCGATGCGTTTCTGCTGTTCTTTTACCCTTCTTCTTGTCTCCATGGCAAGCCGAACCGCCCACTCCAGATCAGCATCCAATATTTCAGCATTGGGATCGGGATAAAGCAACTTGAGTAGAGCGCTCACAGTTTTATTTACAGCGTTGGTGTCACGTCCGGACAATGCTCCACCATAAAAAACCCTATTCTGCAAGTAATTTACCCGGCTTTGCACCCGCAGTTGTGACCAGCACTCCGAAAGAAAATCACTAACCAGACCGAAGTGATCTGTCAGCAGTTCTTTGCTGATCTTGGGAATATCCCAGCCCGGCAGGTAGGCATGGATGCGGTCCATGAAGGCTGTGTCATCCCTCATTTCCTTAGGCAGAGGTCCAAAAAGATGCCCGATACGCTGTTGGTGTTCCACATCCACTTCAAAATTCCCCACCATCACAATGCTTCCATCTGCTCTAATGCTTTCCTTGCCACGGCTGAATTCACCTGACTCCATATAGCCTTTCATGATGTTTATCCCGTCTTTCTGGTCAAAAGAAATACCAGAGATCTCATCAAAGCACACCACATCATATTGGCAGACTAGACCGCGTTGGCCATTAGAATTATTCACAAACATCTGGGCTACTGTGGCTTTACCTCCAGAGATCAAATGCGAGTATGGCGATATCTGCTGGAAGAGATGACTTTTGCCGGTACCTCTGGGTCCCAGTTCCACGATATTGTAGTTTCTTTCCACGAAAGGGGCCATACGCAACATATAGGCGTTCTTTTGCCTTTCGCTGAGCTTTTCGGGTTCTAGCCCTATCGAGCGAAACAGCAGAGACTTCCATTCCTCGGTAGTCATTACCTTGCGAGCTTCAGCCAAGTTAGTAAGGACATCCCGACTGGAAAGTTGGATTTCCCTGATGGCTTCTATGCCAAAGGGACGCCCGTTCTTTTCCTGAGCTATCACTGGATCATAAACCAGGGTAATTTCGGCAAAGAAACCGCCGGTGAGCATTCTCTCATGCCTGTTAACCAGCTCTGATCCTATCCTGGCGTCCCGCAGGCGCAAACTCGGCAACGTTGCCAGATAGGAATCGGTTTTGGCATCCAAACGTACTGTGATCAGATCTATGATCTTCACCGATCCCCTTTCTTTGGCCCTGGATTTAAAAAGCTCTTCATCACCTGCTTTGACAGTTCTGTCCTGAAGTTGCCTCTGAACAATATCTATTCCTTCGTTGATCTCTTCCGGATCGATGCTGGCGCAGTATCTTCCCAAGAGAAATTCCACCACGTAAGTCGGGACAGGAAATTGCCTGCTGAAAGTGCGCACCAGGTCTTTCCTGACCAAATATCCTTCCAAAACGGATGCTGCCTTTTTGTCGATGTCATCCAGTTGAATCATCTTTTCCTCCCCCTATGATGGTTGGCACTTGAGATACTATGTTGCCATCAGGGTCTAGTATAACTATATAAGCCCGATCCCCTTGCAGGGTTTCTTCTTCCACTACGACTGACGCGCTGTGATCGCTTCTGATGGGATTCACGTTCAGCACCACGCTGCTAAGCAGGTTCCCCGGCTCAGAGCGAATGTCAAAGGCCAAGCCTTCGCTCTCCCCTTCTATGGCAATGCTACAGCGCATGTTAGTCCATTTTATATCAGTGATTTTAACTGTTTGCCTCTTTTGTTCACTTTCAGCTTTGCTGACCTTGATGTTCAACAGCAGGCATTCTTGTATGCTCAAGCCCCCGTGAGTGAACTCAACTCCAGCACTATAACAGGACACTCCGTCAGCAATGGCGATCTGCTGAGTAGTGTCCCAATACCAGGGAAACAGATGTTCTTGCGTTTGAGCCCCCTCTTTGAGAGTGGCAAAACGATGCCATTTACTCTCAGAAAGACAAGCCGGCAGATCCGTTTTGGGCAAGTTGATGGGCGACAACAGCCACCCATGATCGCTAAGTATGAGAACTTTTTCCCACCCAGCTTGAAAGATGTCTTTGACCTTCGCAACAATTTCAGCCAAAGTGGTGTTGATGTGCTTGGCAATACGCCAGCCCTGGGAATGTCCCAGATCGTCCAGATTACCGTATTCCAACCAGAGTTTGGATTGTGTCTTTCCATTGCTCCGCTTAGCCATTGGAATGATGTTCTTGGCTGTAAGAACCTTCCACTCATTCTTTTCCAGCACCTTTTTGAATTCGTAAGAGCTCAGGGCTGCGTAGTTCATCTCGTCCTTGCTATGCTTATCCATACCGGCGCTCAGGATCGATTCGATCAGTATTGGCTTACATGTAGCTGTAATTGTTGGCAAACCTGTCCAGCGGACACTTTCCTCTATTTGAAAACCCTCGGTGATCAAAAGTTCTGACAGTAGCTTGGCACAGTCGAAACGCAAGCCATCCACGAACAGAACCGCTTCCACAGAATCAAGATAATCCGTACTGTTAGGACGCCTCTCACAGGTATAAACTCCCTTCTTTTGCAGATAACGGGCAGAGGCATCCAGCCAGGGAAGGTAAAGTAGCTCCAGAATGCCTCCAAACAGCTTTAAATCTTCACCAGAATCGACTCTACCTAAAAGTTTGAGCACAGAACTATCCACCTGCCACAAGTGCTCTGAATAGCGTTTTTCGAGCTCCGGAAGCTCTCCAGCTTCCAGGCCAGAAGCCGTCAGTTCCGCTATTAACGCTACATTCTGAAGCAGTTCAGTATACTTTGCCTCACCCAATTCCGCCCAGATCAGTCCCCTCCTTCTGGCGTGGGCAGCTTCCAACTCAGCGATTCTCGCTCTGGCATCCTTGGTGTTTGCTTTCAGCAGTGACAGCAGAGCTTTATGCAGGGTTTCCTCCATCTCGGCATTCCATTGGGGATAGCGGTCGAAAGCGTGGTCCTCATTCTGCAGATACAGCCAGTCGTCCGGTACTTGCAGCTTTCTGATCAGATCCGGGATTCTAATGTATTTATGGGGGGCATCGCAGTAACGTTCCCAGACCTGCTGCCAATTTTTATGCCTAGCGTCCGATCCTTCTGTCTCCACTAAGGATTTAACCGCGCTTAAGATCCCATCTTTCACCGGATCAAGGCCAAAAAGGGATTTACAGTTGGCGCAAAAAGCTTGCCACTGTTCCTGGCTGAGGTTGGCCTTGAACTCATCTCCCTGATCCAGCCAATTCAGCATGTCCCGGATGGGATCACCACCCGTGAGAAGTGAATTGAAATAATCCTTATCCAGCCGTTTGCCCTTAAGATCGTCAACGTTTTCGTTCAATAGTGGTATCAAGGCGTTCTGCAGAGCTTTCTTTGTCTCGGTATCTTGTGAAATATCCAGATTTAAGCCACCCTTATCCGAAACCAAATAGGACATTAGTGTCCAATCCTTGCCATTGTTTTGTGACCAGATTTTTCCTCTGAATTGAAACTCAACCAGAGGCTTTAGCTCTTCTGGGCAGCTTTCAACTACTCGTAAGTCCTGCCTACTAACTCCCGGTAGATAGATAATTGCCGCTCTTCCCTTTGGTATCGAGATATTAGGTATTTTCCCGGCAATAGCACAACGTAGCCAGATAGCAGGACCGGATCTTGCTTCAGGATTGTGCTGACCCAAGCTAAGTAACTCAGGCATTTCCTGCTTGAGCAATGGTATGGCTTTTTCCCATAGATGGTCTTTATCTGGCCACAGAGTGACGATCCAGTTATTGATCTCGCTCAAGTTTGTTATTAGAGTAGTTTTGATCGTTGTCATATATCCTGTCTAGTTATTTCTCCCCGAACAAATTGCATTAACTCTTCTTTAATTTTTTTCTCACGGGTATGAATATTCCACAAGATACCCTCAACGGTTGCGGTATCAGGCTTAAGAAATACCTCATTCCCAAGCAAAGACTCACACCAAGAAGCCAAATATTTGCTTTTCTTGAATTCGTTTATTTGAACTAGAAATGAATGCATCGTTTTATCACTCTTTGAGATGTTAAATGACTTATTCAAGAGCAAGCAATTACCTATTGAGTTGATTGATATTATAATCTGTTCTCTAGATCCAATATAATCTGCATCATCAAAAGTGATGCCTTTTTTAGATAATTCCTCCAGAGTTTTATTTATCTTATTATCATCAAGGCGATTAATTGTTTTCTCCCAAAATGATGAAGACACTACATGGTCTACTTCGAGTTTTGTCGTCTTCTTCTTTGTTTCTTGTAATGGGATCTTTGAATACTCCCAGCGATCTTTTTTGAGACGGTGCCAAATCCATAAAAGTGAATGATATCTATAAACACGATTAGTAGCCTTCTCATTAACCACTTCAATAGATTGGGTAGATTGATTTATAACCTGATCAAGGAGGTTATTACATATTTTTTCTAACTTTGCGACCAGTGTTGCAGTATCAGAACAAGCCTTGTAATCGTCTCTGATTTTCCATAAAAAACTTGCAAAGTCTTGGAAGTGAGTAATGTCTCTCCAAGTGCCCGCCCATTCTGTAGATAGTATCCATCTATCAAGAAACTTGCCAAAAACAGTGTCTGCTTCTGTGCGCAGGTTATGTTTTTCGGCAACTTTTAGTCCCTTGTCAACTTCCAGGTAATGTGCGTGGAACGGGTAATATAACGCAGTTGCAACCGCTATTGCGTTGAAGGATCCAACCATTTTTTGTAATTGTCTCTGTTCTAAGATTCTTATAACATGATTAGCACATTCAAAGATTTTAAACCAATCACTTGAAAGCTGTTCCGCCATGGGCTTTACTATATTTCCTTTCAATAAATCTCTATCTTCTAATCTCTTACCATCTTTTCTGTAAAGGCTTGCCCATAGATAAGAAATCAATCTAACTACTTCATCAGTAGTAAGGTTATTCTTAATTGATCTATATTCTTCTCGCATTGCTTCGATACAGTATCCTGCTTGTTTACCATCCGTTTTACTTACATCCCATCCAATCTTCAACCATGCAAGGGTGATTTCTTCCCTTGTTAGGACTCGGCCAGCTGTATTTAATCTTGTAAAAATATTTACTATTGCTTCATTATAGTCATCAATAGTGCATTGTCTATCATCAAATTTTGCAATCTGAAGTGTTTGGATAACTGTCTTAAACTTTACTGTCGCAATGATCTGCATGAACTCCGCCAATGGTTGCAGCAATTTTGTCCCCAAAGTCGGTTCAAAGATCTCCCATTCTTCCATCTCCTCCAGCTCTCTTCTGTAGTAGGACTCAGGTTTATCCTGTAATGCAATATCCCAAAGTCTCTTGAATCTTATCATCATATTCTTTCTATCTTCGTAATAAGCTATTGGAGGGTTATAATTAGCAGGTTTCTTAACCGTGTTTAAATCGTTTTGTTTAGAGTTGACAGCCCATTTCAGGATATTTTTAACCTCAATACTTGCAACCTTGTCACCATGACGTTCAACTTCTCCAAGAAACAGCTCACAGTCAAAATATAAAACAGCTTTAGACCAATGAATTCCCTTTCTCATCCTTTTACCTTCGTCATTATCGCTTGCCCAATCATGATCGTATAGCTTAAACCCCCAGTCGTCACCTCCCAGTGCCAGTAAAAGGCTTTGAATTCTTTGCTGTCCATCTAAGATCATGTAATATTTTGTTGGACGCTGCTTCATCGAAACCTGTGAACCACTCTTAGAAGAAGTTCTGTCAACTACTTGCCAAAATTTTCTGTAGGGAATTCCTTCATTATCTCTATACATTCCATTCCCGACTTCCCATACAAGCAGTGAACCAAAAGGCCAACCTCTAAAAATGGAATCCATTAGCAATATTACCTGACTAGGAGTCCAAACATATGGTCTTTGTAAATCTGGAATTAAAATAGTTGCTTCTTTTGATGCTTTTTCAATTATGTCTTCAATCTTCCATGACACTGGGTCGTAGCTGATATTCATCTCAACTCCTTAAGTTTTATCTTATTCGATTCACACATGTCCCAAGTTCTTTTTTTATAGCATCGGTACTGCTTAAGCACACAACGTTGTTCAATGCTAACAAATGTCCTTTTCGGTAAGTTTCTGATCTTTAAGTAAGGATTCTCATTAACTAGGGTCGGCATTGGTTGTATGATATCAATTCTAGGGTCATTTACGTAAAACTTACATTTTATTATGGATTCTTGTCGTGAATTCGACACAAGCAGCATGTAGTGAACTTGGTGCATCTTGTGGCAAGCATTTTTTTTTGCATAATGCTAGAAGTTTGTCCACCGCAGGATAGCACTTACATTCATCCTTTTTCTTTTTTACCGTCTTCTGCTGCTCATTGTAATCACTACCCTCTAAGTACTTTATCCAAGTCTCTATACTCCAAGTTGGAACAACTATTGCCACGGCATCATCTTTTGACCTTGGGCGAACATCTGCTGTAATACAAGCTTGCTCAAGCTGATTAATTCTCTTCACGACACCCAAGTCGTCGCCATCTGTTATTACAATCATTGCATAGGTACGAAGCTTTCTATGAAATAAGGCAAGTTCCTTGATATACGCTTCACGTACCCATTGCTCAGCGGAGCCCCTTCCTATCGGATAAGGAGTAACACGGATGTCATTTTTTGTCCACCTCATTCCATACAAAAACCTTCGGGCAAAGCACTCTTGCAGTTTATCTTCACAATAAATTACCAGCCTTACTTTCCTTTTACTCATGTTCCCAACCCCGTGCAATTACTTCGGAGAGTTTTAAACTTCCGTCAAACTTGTTAAGTATTGGTTTAACACGAGTTGGTCCCAATGGCTCTCTGTCGATCAGTCTACCTTTTTCAACTCCAAAATAGTCGATAAGTTCCGGGTGGTGGCTGATTATCACTATCTGAGGAATGCTAACTCCACAAGCGTCACTGAGTTCCGTTAGCCATGGTTGTATCTCTGCCAAGGCTACATAGTTTTCAGGCTCATCTAACATTAAAGTATGTCCCAAACCTTTAAGACTGATAATTAGCATATGAAGTATTAGCAGAACTCTTTGACCATCGGAAAGTTGAGTTAGATCAAAGAAGAAGGTCTTTGATTTCTTTTCAGAACTCTTGAATCCAACCTTTAGAACTCTATGCTTACCTGCAGTTTCCAGTTTGATCGAATCAAAACCAGGCAAGGATTCTCTCAGATAAGTTATGATATCGAATATACGATCTTGATGTTCTTGTGAGATATAGCGATACCAGGATACAAAATTAGTCCCCTCTCTGTTAAGCCAAGAGGATTCTTCTTCTGAGACAGCAGAGATATTCTTGGGATATAGATTTACAATGAACAGCATTTTGATCCAGTTTTTAAACCAAGTCAGTTTTGTATTATCATTCCTGGGTGCTACCATGGAAAGACCTGATAGGTGCCAGTCGAAAGTGAAGACAGGTCCCTGTCCAAAATGATCATTGGATAGATGTATTTCTCCTTGTTCAAAAGAGAACAGTGGTTTTCCATCGTAACTTAATGTTTCTCTTTCAATTCTTAGCTTTCCAAGTTCTTTTTGATGCTCTACAACTAACCTGTAAACATAGGATCCGCCATTCCCTTCCACATGTAGTTCAAAAATCTGTTGTTGTGAATCAAGCCAGACTGTCAAGTCATCAGCAGTAAATACTTCATAAACTTTCGCATTATCTACCACCAATTTTCTAATACAATATAAAATATCAAAGAGACTGGTTTTACCACTACCATTAGCACCGAGTAGTAGCATCAAACTGTCAAATTCTATCTCGAAGTTTACCAAACAGCGGTAGTTATGTACATACATTTTGGTTAGCATTTTATTCTCCTTTCTTGTCTTTTAAACTCAGATGCCTGTCATTGATTCTATCACCCTTATCCAGATGATACCAGGGCGCGGAGGGAACATCCTTGCCGCGGTCTTTATCCCATTTGATGTTTAGGGTGGGCTTTTTGTTATGTCGTAGCACCTCGGCTTTCACGAAGGGGCGGATGTTCATGCGGACTCCGTCGTTGAGGTCGGGATTCCAGCCGATGGCTTGTTGAGCGAGGGTTTTCCAGCGCACAAAGATATCGTAAGGGGCATCGCCTTCCAGGATCAGGAGCAGGCGTTTCTTCAGGTTTTCCGCGGCTGCCAGTTTTTCCGCTGCGCCATCAATGCCGGAAGCCAGGTCCTGCTTTTGCCGGGTGATCCAATCGCCCAGATAGTTGTAGATCAGGCTTTGCAGCTTGCGGTTATCCAGTTTGTGGTAGTTCACCAAGGCGGAAAATCCATCCCGCAGCCCATCCCAAATTTGCCAGATGAAAGGACGGTGCATAAAGAGCTTGCAGTGCTGGGCAAAGAACTTGTCCCGCAGCCAGCTTTCCAGGCTTTTGCCCGCGTGGTCGCAAGCTGCCAGCAATTCATTCAACACCGCGGGAGACCACTCATCCCCATAAGCCGCAGCCAGCAGTTTGATGATCCGTTCCATGGCGGATTCCTCACCCCGCACCGGAGAAACGCAGACTATGCCATCCTCATCGGCAAAGCGAAGCAGTTCACGGCTTTGTTCTACCCAGAAACGGGACTCTTCAGAAAGCTCCAGGCTGGCATCATTCTCGGCAGGCCATTGATAACCCAAGAGACGGGCAATAGCGACCTGCAATACTGTATTGTCTTTTCTCAGATGACCTTGCTCCAGCTTCTTGCTCTTCTCGCTCCAGACCACACTGCCGCAAGGGTGGCCGTGAAATATCCACTGGGTGGGATCATCAGAATATGGCTTCGGTAAGCCGTTAGGATACTGTTCCTCCGCTACTTTTTGCCAATATCCAAGATCGAAGGGAACTTTTAATAGAGTTGCATTCGTTACACTTAGTTTTTGATCTAGAGCCCTTATATCTGTTAAATAGTCATTTGAACTAATATAACACCATAATGGAATCAAATCTGGGTATTGCTTTGCAAAAATGACATTAATGTTACCATCAAACTTCGTCCCGTGATATAAAGATACATATAGTTGAGACATAAGATTAACAGCAATACCTTTTTTACCCCAAGCTCGATTTCCAGATTCATGCATTCCCGCAATGTGTTTGATTCGTTCCCTAGCACTTTGATGGAGTTCTCCTTTTGCATCTTGCCAAAGGAGTATTTCTGTTCTACCATCATAGAATGTTGTCATAGTATTGCTATTTTGGTGAAATATCCATCCATTATTAATTACCGCTTGTTCCCACATAGCCTGAATAAAACGATTTCGGTCCCCAGTTCTAAGACCCTGATAACTTTCCGCATATTCTGATATTAATTCGTGCTTCGTTGAAATATCAGCCATATATATAATTCTCGCATCAGGATTCTTCAATTGTCTTGACTGAGATACCACCATTAGCTCAGCCTCGACCAACTTTTCACCCTTTTCCTGGGCAGAACGGAACTCAGACACATCCAATCCGCAGAGTTGGTTGGCAAAGCTTGCTTCGGCATAGATGTCCTCATCCCTGTCAACCTGTCCCTGGCTGATCAGAAGCAGTTGCACATTAAAATCCCACATTGGAGTTTGGAAAGCCTGAGGGCCCAGTCTGGCGATCAGATGCCAGGTATCGTTGGTCAGCAGTTTCTCGCGGAATTTCTTGTAGGAGATGAGGAAGAGCCAATTCTGGGGCAGCACGATGCTGGCTGTGCCACCGGGATGGCAGAGTTGCAGGCAGCGGTCCAGGAACACGGTGGCGAGGTCGTTCTTGGCGGCAGGGAAATGAATTTCGCAGTGTTTTTGCAGTGCCGGGCTTTGTTTTCCCCTCGCCAGATAGGGCACATTGGTGATCACCAGGTCATATTCGTTCATCAGGATCAGGGTGGCATCCAATAGTCCCTTGGCAGCCAGACCCGCTTCCAATTCTTCTTCGGGACGCACCTTGGCCAGCAGTTTGTCGAAGGCATACTCCGGATAGTTTCTTCTGATGAACTCCCCGAATTGATCCGCTTTGGGATCAAGCAAGGAACCCAAAACCGGGGCGTCCCGATAGAAGTCATGCAGCCAGGTAAGCGCCTGGCGCAGGGCTGCATTGCCATTGGCGAGGGCAGTCCATTCCTCTTTTGCCGATCCGACAGAGAGCCCGCAACAGGCGACATTCATCTGAGGCAGGGAACGGTAGCCCTCGGAACCCGGATAGGTCCATACAGCTAAAGCCAGAGCAAAAACGGCGATTTCCACACAGCGTTTATCCAATTCCAAGCCATACAGACAATCTTTCAATACCCGATCACAGGCTGAAGCTGGTTCGGAATGCGTCAGGTAAACGTAGATGGGAACCAGCATCCTGAAAGTGGCAACCAGAAAGTGCCCGGAGCCACAGCAGGGATCCAGGATCTTAAGGTCTTTTACATCCTGAGCCCAGTTGGCAAAGGTGCCGGCAGCGGGACGCCAGGCGTCATCTTCCTGAACGAAGCGGAGGTAGCTGAGCGGTACACCCGGAATCGAGGCTTTCTCTCGCAGTTCTTCTTCCGATCTGGCGTTCTTCAGATCATCTTCACTGAGGCGCTTGCCTACCCACCAGGCACCCAAGGAGTTATCCAGCAGAAATTGAACCATGTATGGCTCGGTGAAGAGCTGCGTCACGGCCGGAAGTTCCTTGGCTCCGATCTTTACTTCGGACTTATTGACCTCATCTTTCCTTTTGGATTGCCAGAACTGATAGACCCAACCCAAGGAGTCGGAAGCGGTAAAGATTTCGGGGGGAAGCTCGGTTAACAGCTTTTCCAGGCAATGCTGATGCTCCGGCGGTAGTGATAGTTGAAAGACGGGAGAATCTGTTCTAAAGATTTGGGGCAGCATGCGGGAAGCGTAGCGAGCCGCCAGTTCCCAGGCGCTTGTTGCGTTATGCTCGGGAGCCAGGGCCGCGCAATCTTCAAGGCTTAGCGATACCGGATTCGCGGGATCGTCGTCCATGAGCAGATCGTTTTCTGCCAAAAACCTGGCAAACAGCATACGATGCCAATGTTCGTAGGCGATTTCCTCAGTGAGTAAATCTATCGCTTGCCGGGAATCTTTATACTTGGCATCTCCCAGCTGGCGCCCATGTACTCTTAGCTTTCGCCGCAGAGCCTTATCTTCATGGCTTAAAAAACTTGGCGCAATGGCATCGGCAACACCCAATTGTAAAAGAGCCGCTTTAGCACCGGCTTCAGCTTGTTCCCGGGCTTCTTTAACAGTCTTTTCCAACTTGTTGCGCAGAGATTTATCGAGGGGTTGCATTTTTCTATTCCTTGTCTCTATTGAACTATGATGGGGCCGTCTTTTATGGCATCGCTCAAAGTAGCTTTGGCATCTTCAAGCCAGGTATCGACGTCCTGAGCTGTCTTAAGGGTGCGGGAGGGCAGTTTCAAAGCCCTGGTTTTGGGTTCCAACTGCTTTGCCGCGTCTTCCAGCGCTTTATTGAAGCGGGAGGGCAGGGCGGCAATCCTATCCCTGAAGGAGTTTATGGGAGTTTCATTAAGGGTTTTCAGAATCGCTTGGGTATCTGTTAGTTCTACTTTTGGAACCGAGCTTACATCGATTTGGTTGAGCTTCATGATCTCAGCTTGCTGCTCCGGCTCCAGGGCTCGCCAATTGGGGTCAGCAGAGAGGCACTGGGTTCCCTTATCATGGACCTGGTCATACTCGCGCTTCAGTTCGTTCAAGACGTCCCGGAATTTTTGGCTGAGATTAGCCAGCGCCGGAGCTACCTGATCTGGTTCTGCCAGCAGTAGCCTCTGAGTCTTGATGTGCTCGATTTGACTGCGGATGATATCGACATCGCTGAGACCTTCAGCCTGAGCAAGCAGCCCCATCAGGAGCTGCCAGTTTGGCAAGCGTTTGTCAATCTGATCCGCGGTTGATTGGGCTTTTTCGATGAGATCGCTAAGGATATCGAAAGCATTGTAGATCGCCATTAGTCTCTCGTTGCCGCTGCATAGCCTGATCTCATCCAATAGATCAAGTTGGGGCTTGGCAGGCAGGGGCTCTTCACCTCCGGCCTTTTCCAGCAGGTTTTTAAGCTGGGCGATAAAATCCTCAGAGTGCTCCGATTCTTTTCCCGAGGGGCAGGATATGCCGAATTTTTGATAGAGTTTGCGCAGTTTGAGCTTCTGTTCGGCGCTGAGGAACACAGCTTCGCTCTTGAATACAGCCTTGCCGATAGCCCTGCGTTCCAGTTTAGCCCGTTCAATGGGTTGATTGCGTTCATCCAAGGCTTTGAGATTGCCGGCAACCAGCAACACTATCAAAGCGCCGTCAATGGCATCACGGGGCCAGCCGTAGGGAGCCTGCTCGAAATGTTTGCGGATCTCGTCCCCCTTCTTACCGTTACCAATATAGCTGATAATGGCTTTGCAGACAGGATGGCTGGCGGCTTCACCGCTGTAATCAATGGATAAAAGGGCGTCAGGCGCTCCCTTCATGGCTTTTTCAAACACCTTGCCCCACCTGTTGTCATCAGCTTCAGAAAACTTGGGATAAAGCCGCAAAAGAGAGTTTCTAATAGCAGTCTCAAGGCTGGCTTTCAGATCATGCTCACTGATCTGAGTTCCGCCTGCCTGGATCACCACCGCTGCTTGGAAAAGGTCTTTAAAAAGCTCATCTAGCCTGAGTTCGGCGCCGTTTTTGAAAGTTTCGATGGCGGAACGGGCTTCCATGCCTTCAGTGGTAGTGGGAGTTCCTTTAAACCGCAGCGTGTTTTCGGCAGCCTTGAGTTCGATAAGATAGCTATGAATGGCATCGGCATTCTTTTTTGGGAGGTAAACTGTGATCAGCGGAGATTCGTTGCCCAGTTGCCTGGCATCAACTTTTACGGAGTTTTCATCTGTAGTCCAGCCGTTACGCAACCAGATGTAAAGCTTATTCTTATGG
>FZPS01000048.1_pt457 | contig 14026 bp, 16 predicted proteins | sample 1817821 | NCBI WGS metagenome assembly FZPS01 (sample SAMEA104158645, study PRJEB21678) | metagenome | place: Germany | collected 2015-04-21 | reverse complement strand
CTTTGAGTAGCAGTCTGACGGGATCTCCACCCGTTACCAAGGGAGCATATATGTTTGTATATGACTAGAGTGGGCGTATAACGCCAATTTAGGTGGTACCGCAGGAGCAGTAGCTCTTGTCCTAAGGTGATTAGGACAGGAGCTTTTTTTAATGGAAAAATAGCAGATGAAGGAGGTGGTTATATGGCTGATGGCTGGTGGAGATTAAGTTCAAGCAGGACAAATATGTTTTCAATCAGGTCAAATAAGTCTATATGCAAACATGAAAATCTATATTGGAGGAGCCACTATGAAACGCTATATAAACCGCCTTTTTATTATATTGTTACTGGTAATCGTAACAATATGTGCAATGGTGTCCTGTGACACATCCGAGAGTTCAAAAGAGGAATCACGTACACTGAAAATTGGTGTCATCCAGTATGCACCGCATCCATCCCTTGATAACTGCTATGAAGGCTTCGTTCAAGGGCTTGAAGAAGCCGGCTTCAAAGTTGGCGACAACATTGAAATCGACTACCAGAACGCGCAGGGAGAGATGTCTAACAGCGATATGATAGCCAAGAATATGATCGCATCTAAATATGACCTGATACTTGGAATCGCTACCCCGTCGGCAATGTCGGCGTATAGTGCAGCAAAGGATACCGATATCCCGGTAATATTCTCAGCAGTATCAGACCCTGTATCGGCAGGTATCGTAAAGTCACTTGAGAGGCCGGAATATAACATAACCGGCACGTCGGACGTTCTACCGCTAGAGGATCAGATGAAGATGATCCGTGCGTTTCTGCCGGATGCTCAGAAAATTGGTATTGTGTACACAACGAGTGAGCCAAACTCAGTTTCACATTTGACACAGTTCAAAGATCTTGCACCTAAGTATGGATTTGAAATTGTGGAAGTGGGTGTGACAAACGCATCCGAAGTAGCAACAGCAGCAGTAACAGTCGTATCGAAGGGTGTAGACTGCATAAATAACTTTACTGACAACAATGTTGTTAATAACCTTACGTCATTGCTCCATGCAGCTGAAAATGCTGGCATTCCGGTATTTGGTTCGGAGATAGAGCAGGTAAAGAACGGATGCTTGGCGTCGGAGAGTATTGACTATATAAGCTTAGGAATCAAAACAGGGGAGATGGCCGCAGCTGTTTTGAAAGGGGAGAAGGCCTCTGAGATGGCTGTCCAGCTTATTTCTGATAGCACACCAGTTTACAATAGTCAGGTTTTAGAGGAGCTCGGCCTGACTCTGCCTGAGGACTACGCAGAAGCTGAGGATGTATCATAGATTAGTAGAGAAGGGGAACGGCTTATCTGATTTTCTACCTTTTTGGCCATAGGTATTATCATAAGCATTATCATAGGTATTATCAGAAGAGCCGCTCCCTACCGTCCCCACAGCTCCCCATACTATCCAAACTATATAGCTACAACCAGAAAGTGGGTTTTGTATCGGAATGGACATCATAATAGGCATTATTAGAAACATCCTTGAAGAGGGAAGCATATACGGAATTATGACTATGGGCGTCTACATAAGCTACAGCGTGCTTAAGTTTCCGGACCTCACAGTAGACGGCACCTTTCCGCTTGGAATGTGTGTTACAGCCGCACTGATCTCATCGGGAGTAAATCCGGTTGTAGCTTGCCTGATTGCAGCCCTGTGCGGAGCAGTTGCCGGTTGTGTAACCGGACTTCTCCATGTTAAGTTGCACATCGCAGATTTGCTATCGGGAATTCTCGTAATGACAGCAATGTGGTCTGTAAACCTGGTTATCACCCGTGGCAGTGCTGTTGTGCCTTTTTACAACATGGATACGATTTTTAATTCAGGGCCTGTCACTCTGCTACCCAAGGGGCTTTATACTTGGAGAGTTCTGATAGTGTCGACCGTCGCAACCATTATTGTGAAGATAATCCTGGACTACTATATGAAGACAAAGTCGGGTCTCCTGCTGAGGGCAACAGGAGACAACCAACAATTTGTTACATCTGTTTCGAAGAACCCCGGTATGATGAAAATAATCGGACTCACTATCGGCAACGCCTGTACAGCACTTTCGGGCTCAATACTTAGCCAGGTAAGCGAATCGGCAAACATAAACAGTGGTACCGGTATTATGGTTATGGGTCTTGCATCCGTCATAATTGGATCGAGCATATTCAAAAAGGTGAATATCCTCAGTGCTACCACCAAAGTAATAATCGGAATGATACTATATAGAGCCTGTCTTGCTGTCGCCATGCAGCTAGGTCTCCCGACAAACTATCTAAAGATGCTTATGGCCGCAATTTTCACAGTCGCACTAGTCGCAAACAACACTCTTTCGAAGGAGAAAAAGGCGTATGAAAAACCGGAATAATGAGAGTAGCAACGGTTCTGCCGGACACTACGTCCAGTTGCAGCATATCTATAAGACGTTCAACAAGGGCTCCATAAATGAGGTGCCCCTGTTTCACGATTTCAATCTCACGGTTGATAAAGGTGAGTTTGTCACTGTTGTCGGCAGTAACGGCTCTGGCAAGACCACAATGTTGAATGTGATATGTGGCTCAACCCAGATTGATGACGGTAGTATAATCGTTAATGGTAAAGATGTCAGTCAGCTAAAAGAACATCAGCGCGCTTCTTTTATCGGAAGAGTCTTTCAGGATCCGGGAAAAGGGACCTGCCCGTCATTGACTATTCTCGAAAACATGTCCCTGGCCGACAATAAGGGCAGACCTTATGGACTTACTCCCGGCATTAAAAAGAGGAGGAGGGACCAATATTGCACTCTTTTGGAACAGCTAAAGCTCGGGCTGGAGGACAAAACTGATGTCAAAGTTGGGAGTCTGTCTGGTGGTCAGAGGCAGGCATTGGCACTACTGATATCTACAATGGTGCCTGTTGACCTACTCATACTAGATGAGCATACTGCTGCACTCGACCCCAGAATATCCGAGACGATTATGGAGCTTACCGATAGGCTGATAGCTGAAAAAGGTGTCACTACAATTATGGTTACACATAACCTGAGGTATGCTGTCGAGTACGGCAACAGACTGCTCATGATGCACGAAGGCGGATTTGTCCTCGATGCTTCGGAAGACGAGAAAAAAACACACGAAGTCTCTGACCTGTTGGATCTCTTCAACGAAATCAGCATCGAATGCGGGAATTGATATCACCAATTTAGATCACTGTTAGCTGTTAACTGTTAACGGCTAACTGTTAGCCGCTATACCCAAATTGATATTTCGTATAAATATTTGAAAAAGTGTAAATATTTATCACAGGGGTATTCGAAGGGGGTGGCAATGATGTCAAAGGCCAGTAGGGACAAAAAGAAGAAGGCTGCGAAAATCAAGGCTCGTAACAGTAATAAGCAGAGTCCGCAGCAGCCCAATAGTGATATTGAAAATGCCAAGTAATATTGAAAAGAGAAATATTATGAGAATAAAGAAAGATAGTATTGAGAGCCTGTTCTCAGATATTGATAGATGCATAATGGAAGAAAATACCCCCTCTAAATATCTTGAGAAATACTCAAATGAACCGGCTTTCAGAGATAAACCCTTTGACATGCTGCATGCGTTGAAACATACAGAGCAGAATCCCAAGTATCATCCTGAGGGCAATGTGTGGAATCACACTAAAATGGTGGTCGACATAGCAGCTTCTTTGAAAGAGCGGAGCAAGAACCCCAAAGTGCTTATGTGGGCAGCACTTCTGCATGATATCGGAAAGCCTCCGACAACAGCAATTCGTAAGGGTAGGCTTACCTCGTATAATCACGATAAGGTTGGAGAGGATATGGCGAGAAGTTTTCTCCAACATTATTTTACTGACGTTGATTTCATTGAGGATGTCTGCGGACTTGTACGCTGGCACATGCAGATGCTATTTGTTGTGAAGCAAAGAAACCGTTCCTCGATCAAGCGTATGGCTGAGCGTGTAGATATCAATGAGATGGCACTATTGGGCTACTGTGATAGGATGGGGCGAACTAATGCGGACAAGCAAAATGAGTGCAGATCAGTTAAGGAATTTTTGAAAATGTGCCGCGAGGTACTTCAAATGGAGGACGGTTCTGTGTCTTGACCGATCCCAAACATTTAATCGCTGTTGATGAACCATCTTTGTCTCTTGATGCCTCATGTCTCATAATGCCTCATTCTGCTATGAGTTGATCACCTTACGCAACTTTATCATCGACTTTATCCTTAAGCTCATTCGCCAGTTCTCATGACAGATTTTCTCTTGTTTTTGCGCAAAAATCGAAGTGTTGTGTGAATCCTAGCGAAAATTTATCACATCGATGAGATAAATATACGGTGTATGATATCTTTCCAGAGAGAAATCCACACAGAACCGAATATTTTGCGCAAAAAGAGCCAAAAAAGCGTTTTGCTTGTTATGACAGGCTTGACGGACTTTACGAGCTTGACAGGCCTGACTTATGATAGCTCGTCTGCCTCACTCTGAATTGCTTCTTGAAGTGCTTTACAGGAAACGACACCGTCCGACTCGCTAAAGAAACAGGGATATTTTGAACCACAGCTGCTACATTCAAGGTATTGCATGCTGTTTTTTTGTTCCCTTTTATCATATTTAAAAGGTAAAAGTTCAATCAATTCACCCTTACCACTCCCATCAAGAAAACGGTGTTCAGAATCGATAAGGTAAGAGTAGACGTAGCTTGCCTCATGCTTCAACACGAAGTTTCCTGCGTTGCAAACCGGACAAACTAAAGGCATTTCGGTATACATAAAGACACCCCCAAGATGTTGAAATGCGGAAAGTTCGTAATGATACTAGATGAATGGTACATCCTTATCAATGTTGCATCCTTTTATGGCAGCAGTGCTCAGTAGACAGTGCTCAGTAGACAGTAGCTCAGGATACAGTAGCTCAGGATACAGTTGCTTAGTAGACTGGTGACATTCTTTATTCTCTGTTGAAAATCTTTATATATGCAGATAAAGAAACGCCGATTTCCAAGATGCTTGAAAATCGGCGAATTTTGGGTGAATATTGCTTGAAGAGCTATTAGTAATATTTTTATGATAACTAAATATTGTGATAACTAAATTTCATGATACTTAACTTATAAGAACAAATTAAGTGTCAGAAACCTTTAGAATATTGAGAACTGTAGGAAGAGAGCAGACAGCAATGAGGCGACAAGTGAAACAACCGTAATTGATTAATGTCTCCCCGGCAGCTATGATGCCAAGATCTTCAGCAGCCATGTTGACTTCGCTTATGAATGCACCGAGTAGGGAAATAACAGTCAGGCCTGCAGCAGCAATTGAAAATCCTTTTGTAACGGCCTTTACAGTATTGCCTGCGCTATCGAGCTCGTCTGTTGCAGTAAGTGCATCTTCACCGAGGTCGCCCATTTCGACAAGACCTCTAGCATTGTCAACTATTGGTCCGTATGCGTCGTTTGAAATAATCATGCCGACTATTGACATCATTCCGACAGAGGCCATTGCAATACCAAACATGGCGTATCCTTAGCCTATGGGTGCGCAGAGCTTAAAGGCTGCAAGAGCTGCAACAGCAATACCGATTAATTCGGGGAGAACACTAAGCATTCCGTAGGAAACGCCTGAGAGTACTGTAAAAGCCGGTCCTGAGTTGGAAGCCTTTGCGACAAATTGGACGGGCTTCTTATTGTCGTTTGTAAAGTAGTCACTTGTGATACCGATGATAACGCCAACCAGTAGACCTATAATACAAGCAGCCCAGATTCTCCAATTGAAATCGAAAACGTATGTGGCAACTGCTGTAAGTACAATATAGATCAATGTTGTTGAATAAGTTCCACTATTTAATGCTCTGGTGGGGTTGCCGTGCTTACCGATACGTGCTGTGGCAACTCCGATTATTGAAGCGACGAGTCCAAGTGCTGCAAAACAGAATACCATTGCGGCGTTTACGGAGCTGTTTGTAGCTTTATCAATAGCTACGCCCATTACTAGAGCTGCTGCCATTGAAGCGACGTTGGAGTCGAAAAGGTCTGCGCCCATTCCGGCACAGTCGCCTACGTTGTCACCGACATTATCAAGCGATAACAGCAGGGTTGGGGGATCATCTTCAGGGATACCAAGTTCGACCTTACCGACAAGGTTAGCACTGATATCGGCTGTTTTTGTAAAGATTCCTCCTCCTGCTTTAGCAAACAGAGCCAGAGAGCTGGCACCGAAGCTGAAGCCGAGGAGCGCTGTTGTGTCACCTGTCACAAGCATAACGGCAGATACACCGAGAAGGCTTCCACCGACAACCGCCATACCCATAATAGCTCCACCACGGAATCCTGCCATGAATGAAGGCTTGAGCCCATTCTTGGCTGCTTCTGCTGACTTAACGTTGGCAATTGTTGAAACCTGTATGCCAATCTTTCCTGCAGTTGCTGAGAAGACAGTACCTGCAATGTAGGATAGAGCCATAATCAGGTTAGGGCCAAACTTTCCTTTCCATATCGGACTGGGAAGGAACAAAAACAGTATGACAGCTACCACTCCTGAAAAAATCGCAAGAATCTTATATTCTTTTCGCAGGAGGGTGTTAGCCCCTTTGCGGACCAGTTTCCCAATCTCTTCAACCCTTTTGTTGGAGGATGTCTGCTTTTTCACCCAAAAATAGAGCCAGCCGGCAAACAGAAAGCAGCAATTGAGACAAGAATTGAAAAGCAAACAAACTTTTCCATGCTTATTCAAACACCTCTTTTTCTTAATTCTTTGTGTAATAAAATCACAAATTACTGTATTAATATCACACTGATTTTACGAAATCAAGGGCTAAAAAGCGCAGTTTTATCAAACTTGGAAGTCATATATGATATTATCATGAGTCATATTTTGGCCTAAAAAAATCTAATAAAATTTTCATGTTGTTGACACTTCTCCTTACGAGATTTTTCAATAAATCAAGCACAGATATCTAAGATTCGGAGATCTTTTTCTGCTGTCCGTTTTATTGGACAGTTGGAGATGTATACTTGTAGAAACAGGAAAAACCACCAGATAAAGAAATGAACCACATGAGCAAATCTAGGTAAAGATGGTGCAGAACAGAAAGATTGTACAGGAGGAAGAATAATGGATTTCAAGTTTGTATATGTAAATGGACATGTAGAGGTTCTGGACAATAAAGGCAGATTTCTGTTTTCAGCAGATACGGAGACAGAGGCCAGATATGAAATCATGCAGCATTATGTTGAAAGGAGTGCTTAGATAAAGAAAATCAAAGACTAGGATTAGGCCGGCTATCTACCCTTCGACAAATTGACAATCGGGCAAACGCTGTGCTATTATTATCCCTAATTCGACATATATTTTGCTGTCATTAAAGTGTGACTTGTGATATGTTGTTGTAGGCAAGAGGTGTTCTTGCTGAAAAATCAAAGTGTGTTTGGAAACATAACTATATTTGGGAACATGATAAAATGAAGTTCTTCAAGAAAACGGATGTTTTTGTAATTGTTGTTTTGGTTGTACTCAGCCTTACATTTATGCTTATTTACAGAAGCGTAATGTCAGATAGGCCTGCCGTTGCCCACATATACTACTTCGGTAACTTAGTTCAGGTTGTAGACCTAAAGCAAGGTGTTGAAAAAACCATAGAGATTACCGAGGTGCCCGGCGTAATCCTTCAGCAGGATTCTGATGGCAGCATCCGTTTTGAGTCCTCAGACTGTCCTGATAAAGTATGTGTAAATACGGGAAGTCTCAGCCTGATCGGAGAAAGCGCTGCATGCCTACCCAATGGTGTGCTGGTTAAGATAATGCCCTCTGGAGAGCGTTCGTCGGATGAGGTCGATATAATAATCGAGTAGATATTCTTGAGGTGAGCTTTCCAATTCACGGAGGCAACAAAGATTTGGATGAAGAATCAAAAACAGAGCTCGAACAATGTGTTTGAAGTAAGAGAGCGGTTGAAATCAAAAACTAAGAGGACAAGCCTTCTTGTTTTAACAGCTATGCTGTTCGCAATTGCTATTGTCCTGTCGCTTGTTGAGGGAGCATTGCCGGCACTTATCCCATCAGTGCCCGGTGTTAGGTTTGGACTTTCTAACATAGCCGTTATGTATTCCCTCTTTTTCCTGCGCAAAAGAGAGGCATTTGCAATTGCATTTTTGAAGTCAATGTTTGTATTATCAACAAGAGGTTTGATTGCGGGACTCTTGAGTCTCTCAGGAGGAGTATTCTCTCTTTTTGTTATGATTGTCTTAATGGGCATCTTCAGGGAGCGCATCTCGTATCTTATGCTCAGCATTGCAGGTGCCATCTTTCACAATCTCGGTCAGCTTGCTGCCGTTGCGGTTGTGTACACATCGCTTTATACTTTCGTCTACTTTCCTGTACTGCTAATATCAGGGGTTATAGCAGGAACCGTTACTGCAACTCTGCTGAGAGTTGCAATACCGGCTCTGAAGCGACTTGGTCGGTAATCGTTATTTTGATTAACTGCAACATGGATGTTTCCATTTAGTTAGAGGTGTCTGTTATTGAAAACAATATCAAGATCGGTTATCTACATAAACCTATTTGCTATCCTTGTCATAGGGCTTTCCTCATGCTCCACAGAGCAGAAACGTTATGAAGTAGAGTTTTTGCAGTTATTTGATACGGTTACTAGAGTTATCGGTTACACAGACAGTGAGGAAGCATTTAGTGAGCACTCAAATCTCATCTATGAGAATTTGAAGGCCTACCATGAGCTGTATGACATCTACAACGATTATGGTTTTAACAACATTAAGACAATAAACGACAAAGCCGGGGTAGAGCCGGTTAAAGTTGATAGAAGGATCATAGATCTTCTGTTGTTCTCTAAAGAAGCGTATGAAGCTACTTATGGTGCCATTAACGTAGCAATGGGTGCGGTTTTAAGTATCTGGCACGAGTACCGTAGCGCAGGAACAAAAAATCCTGCAATCGCATCCTTACCGCCTATGGCAGATTTGGCATATGCTGCAGAACACTGCGACATCAACAATGTTATAATCAATACGGAGGACTCTACCGTCTATCTCTCAGACCCTGAAATGAGTTTGGATGTCGGTGCAGTAGCGAAAGGATATGCTGTTGAGATGGTTGCAAAGCTTGCTGAGGAAAGCGGTATGTCAAATGTAATTATCAATGCGGGAGGTAATGTCAGGGCCATCGGTGACAGGGGAGAGAGCAGGGGAAACTGGACAGTTGGCGTTCAAAACCCTAATAAAGAGAGCTCCGAGGCAAATCTTGTGCTACTGTCAGTCGCAGACAAGGCCCTTGTTACAAGTGGCAGTTACAAACGCTATTTCATAGTTGACGGAGTTAGATATAGCCACATCATAGATCCCAATACACTCATGCCTGCCGCACACTTTGAGTCGGTAACAGTACTCGCAGAAGACTCCGGATGGGGAGATGCCTATTCAACTGCACTGTTTAACATGCCATTTGAGGAAGGACTAGCCCTTGTTGAAGTTCTAGAAGGTGTTGAAGCAATTTGGGTTTTCTCTGAGAAAAGGCTAGAGTACAGTTCAGGTGTGGCGGCATACATTAAAGAATAACTGAAAAGAAAAACTGAGCGATTAGATTGCTTTATAGTAAATCTCTACCTAGTACACCAAAAGAACAACATAAAACAAAGAACAACGTACAACAATATACGTACGAAAAATATTACGCTCTGCAACTCTATCTGTTGCAGAGCGTTAGTGTTAAGTAAAAGATTAGGCTTAATTTTTTGCTCCCCGTATAAACTTTACGGCTTCGGTACCCGCTTTTGCCCCTTCATAAACAGCCTTTGCTATCTGAAGGAGCCCTCCTGTGCAGTCACCTGCAGCATAGAGCCCAGGTAATGTCGTGGCCATGTTCTCGTCAACCACTATTCGGTTTCCCTCAATATAGGCTCCGAGTTTTCTAGCTAGGTCAGTGCTTCCTGCGACTCCTAATGCAATAAATAAGCCACCGAATGCCTTCTCAACTCCATTTTTGAACCGTATACTCTCAAGCACTTCGTCTCCAATAAGGGATTCGATCTCATCTTCAATGACGTTGATGCCATCGGGTGTTGCAGCCTCCATTGGTTTGCCATCGGTTACGATCGTTACTGATCCGACTACTGGTTGAAGCTCCAGTGCTTCGTGCACAGCATATTCGCCGTTACCCATGACCGCAACATCCTTGCCTCTGAAAAAGAAGGCGTCACATGTGGCACAGTAGCTTACTCCGCGTCCTTCTAACTCACGAATGCCTTTGATGCGCGGTGTGGTTCTAGATGTCCCAGTTGCAATAATAACAGCATCAGCAGAGTAGTCGCCACCTTTAGCACTAACATTATATTTGCCGTCGAAGGAAATGCCAAGAACCTCATCATCAACTATTTTTGCTCCTGCATTCACTGCTTGGGCTATCCCCTGGGATAAGAGATGCTCGCCACTAATGGGTTCTGCAAACCCGTAATAGTTTTCTATTTTACTGGCCTTATTGAGCGCCCCTCCATCTCTACCAATCACAATTGTGTCTACGTTGGCTCGAGCGGAGTAGAGTGCTGCCGAGATACCGGCTGGGCCTTTACCGATTATGAGTATTGTTGGCATTGATCTACCTCCGTTTTTTCAGACAATAGCAATAAGACAGACTGACGGCGTGTTTAGCAAACCCTCCCGTACTGCCTTATTGCGTGATCATGATATTTTTTTCACTGCCCTCAGTTCAGTCCAACATGTCAAGGATAGCATCTTTTGGACGGACGCCAACGGCCTTTGATGAAACCTCGCCGTTCTTAAATACGATCAGTGTAGGGATGCTCATGACTCCGTATTGGGAAGCCAGTTCTGGCTCTTCATCGATGTTGATCTTTCCGACAACTACATCCTCAGGTGCTGTGCGTGAAATTTCGTCTATTGTAGGCTCCAGCATACGACATGGGCCGCACCAAGGCGCCCAAAAGTCAATGAGTACAGTTTTTCCGGAATTGAGAACCTCTGTTTCAAAGTTTTGCTTAGTAATTGTTAATGACATATTCAATCTCCTGTCTGCGTTTTACGCTATTTGTTATGATTATAGTTTACATACTCCAGTATTTTATTACAGTAACTTTGTCACATATGAATGCAATAGTATTCTATCCAAAGTATAATGATATTTCAACTGTACTAACAGATTATGTCGCGTTTGTTAAATATTCTATAGGCTAATACAAAGAGCAATACCGAGCAGATGCAGAGGACGAATGCTCCAAGTAGAGTCGTAACACCACCCAGGCCAGAAAGAAGCACGATCGGGTTTTTATATGCCAGAGGGTTAAGGGCTTTACTTAGATTCATCCTTTCGGGCTGAATTGTGAAGATGGTAAACATAACACCGATTAGTGTCCCCACAACTATCGATATAACGCCCTTCCGTGTTAATATCGACACAAAGACAGCGAGGGCAGCGGCAAATAACGCAAATAGTGTTATCGGAACTAAACACCTTAGCAAGAAGATTGCAATAGGAATGAGAACAAGCTCCTTGTTAGGCAACGCGTAGTACAAGAAATACCCATATTCCGAAGCATACTTACTGTAACCCAGGTAGAAGTGACCGTGGCGATATTCTGCACCGAGAAACGCTGTATCTCTCTCCCAGCTAACCCTGCTGAAGAAGCCTCTGCCTAGATACGCACCATCGTAATTTGGCGCGGCAGATGGGGCTTTTAGCGAAGTAAAAGAGCCCTTAAGATAAAGAACGGGGTAATTGGGGTTGCCAAAGCCATTTACAAGTCCTAGAAACAAAAACGCGACAAACAAGGGAACTAACAACCACATTAGTGTTATGAGGAAAGCGGCGATAGTCTTTGCCAATACTACCTTCCCCCTTGGAAGTGGCTGGAGTAAGAGGAACTTGAAGCTACCTGAATCCGCTTCCCCCGACATAATATCAGATAGAACTAGCAGGGCGATGAGAAGCGCGATAGGAGGGAGTAGTTCATCAAAAGCGCTGTATAAAAAAGCATAACCCGTCATCTCATACCGATCCATAGGCTTTATATTATTATCACGCAGAGAAGTTAAGAACTCATGCTGCAATCTGTAATAGTCAACAGCATTCTGTCTCATGTCCGGCGATGAGAGTAGCCGCGAGGGGTAATCCATGTAGCGGGAGGGCAACCCCTTCAGGAGTTGTCCACTATCAACTAGCGATTTTACGTCCTCAGTATAAAATTTCAGTTCATTCTCATAGTGCTTAATGTCAGCATCAAGCTCGGCGTAAACATCGCGCTCAAGCATAGTTTTTGCTTTTTGCCCGTAGTACTCCGCGCGGATTGCTGCATTATCCGAATATATTTTGAAAAGGGGAGCATCAAACTGTTTAGCGCGGTTGCCATAGGTTGTGTGATCGAGTTTGTAATAGTCCTCCAGAAAAAGAAAGTTACTTATGTTCTCAGTTCTTTGACGAGCTCCCTCATCAATCTTTGAAAATATCATAGAAATTATAAGAAGACAGTAGATTGCAAGCACAATCCTGTTTTTCCTACTCTTTACTGCTTTTTTTATCTCAAAACGGATTAACGGCCCCATATATTCCTCCCTATCTAGCAAGCTATATCTTTCTTAATAAATATGGTACGGCTTGCTATTAGTACAATCGAACTTGCCAGAACAAATATCAAAATACCCGCCAACATTGATCCGGGTGCTCGCCCCTCCAGAGTCGTTATTGCGTTCCCATATGAGAGCGGCCATAGGAGAGATATAACCGGAATTCGACTAATAGGCGGCTGTAGTACAGCAGCAGCAAAAAATACGCTTATAGATACGGTCATGGCATTTAGACTCTCCTGGGACAAAACTGATGCTATACCTGCAAATGAAATCAGAAACACAATATAAAGTGTAAAGAGAATAAAAGTATATAACAGAAACTGCCCTGCTCCTAAATACTCCAGAATCTCACTTTGTGGTGTAACAGTAATAGATGAAAAAGCATATGGATCGAAGGAAAGGGGATAAGCGATACTTCCTGTACCATTAAAAGCTGACATGATCAGGAAAACCGCCAGTGTTGAGCTTGATATTACCGTGAAGGTTATGATTAAGCAGGACAAAATCTTCGCTGAGAAGACTTTGCTGCGGGGATAGGGTTGCAACAGGAGAAACTTAAAGCTGCCCGAGTCCATCTCGGATGTAAAGCAATCACCACAAAGAAGTAGGACTACCGCAGCTGCAAGATATGGCATAAGTACCGAGAATGCCTGATATATAAAGTTCACGCCTGTCATCTCATTGGCACTGCGCAGAGGCTTAATGTCGTTATCAAAGAAGTACCTGTTTAGGTTTATATTATTGATAAGATCCGCTTCGGTCACTCCGCCCTCCGCCTTTGTTTTCCCGGAGATGATCCCGTCGCGGAGGCCCTGGAGGATATTTTCATTTCGATTAATGTTTGCATGAACAACGTCACGCCAACGGTCCTCACCAACCCAGGCCGAAAAGACACGCTGTTGCGCCGAATAAACTGCATCCCTTCGCCAAAGTTCCATTGCCAGCTGTATATTTTCAGGTGGATCCTTCGGATAAGTTTGAAGCAATAGGTTAAGTTGAAGTGCGGCATCCCAGGCGCTGCCGTCATATCCCAAACGCATTCCCTTATATCTATAGTCTGTTATCATGTTAATGGCCCCGAATGTGAGCAGTGTGACAAACAGGAGTAACCAGACCACTAGGTTTTTAACAGAGGGGAACTGCTTTTTCAATTCAAAGTGGATAAGCTTCTTCATGCACCATCACCTCTGAAGATCCTGCTATACACGAGTTCAAGATCATCTTGCTTCTTAGTAATATCAAAGATATTAACGCCCTTGCCTACCACAGTCGTTAACACTTCTGATATTACTCCTTCGCGCAGATGTATGATGAGCTTGTTTCTTCCCTCAACTTTAGTGGAGAGTACACCATCAACTCCCTTAACATATCCTTCAACAATTTGAGGATCAGAAACCCTTAACTCAAAAATAGCTTCGAATTCAGGGGTTAGGTGGTTAAGGAGGATACCATCT
>FZPS01000020.1_pt36 | contig 14026 bp, 13 predicted proteins | sample 1817821 | NCBI WGS metagenome assembly FZPS01 (sample SAMEA104158645, study PRJEB21678) | metagenome | place: Germany | collected 2015-04-21 | reverse complement strand
GGAGGCCTGGGTCGACGCGTAATTGAAAACTAAATGGTACACATAGCTAACTTTCGAGGGAAAATGAATCAGTACCCACCAGAACTTGACTCAGACATCATGTGTTAGTCAACTAACGATTTTTCTTCTTAACAACGACACAACGTGATTTTCTAAGTTGGGGGCCTCTCTCATTATTTCGAGAGGCCCCACTAATTCTACTTCAATTCTAACACAGGATCTATTATTTTTTGCTGCATTACGTCTATGAAGCCCCGATCCGTCACAGCATATTTTGGGGCTGCGGCTAAAGTGATGAAGGACAAGAACATGAAAGGCCAGATGATGTCACAACCCAGTTGATGTGCTGCTTCAATAAGGCGCCTTTTTTCTTTAGCCAGAGTCCAGGCATCCACATCACTTAGAAGACCTAGAATAGGAAGAGGTACTTCATGGACTATTTGACCATTATTAACCACAATTTGACCTCCGCCGATTTCGGCAAGACGGTTACCGGCAAAAGCCATGTCTTCAGGATTAACCCCCAAAATGGTTATGTTGTGGTTATCGTGACCGACCGTAGAAGCCAACGCTCCTGACTGTAAGTTGAAGCCTGCCATGAAGGCTTTTCCAATCCGTCCGCCCTTACCGTGGCGTTCCACTTGAGCGATATGTATAACGTCTTGAGCCGGGTCTGCTTTGATGATCCCGTCAACTACCGGTAAAGTTGCCTCTTCTCCTTCAGTAAGGGGAATCCAATCGAAAGTGCGCATGACTTTCACTTTGGCTTCCTTGTACTTAGGATCCACCTTAATTACCAATGCTTCGCCGGTCAAACTGCTATCCAGTTTGACGGTATTTAGCAGTATAGAATCATGTTTCACTTTTGATAAAGGTTGCAGAGGTTTCTCATCTTCAGCCACTAACGTACCTCCGGCAATAACGGTCTTTACTCGAAAGTTTTCAGGTCCGGTGGTAATGCAAATATCCGCTCTGCGACCCGGTGTCAATGAACCTATTTCTTGATCCAGGTTGAAGGCCCTAGCAGCGTTTACCGTTACCATCTGAACAGCTGTAGGAAAATCCACGCCGTTTGCCAGGGCAACTCGCACGCTTTCATCGAGGTGACCTTTATCTACAAGGTCTATAGTATGAAGATCATCCGTTATAATGCTGCACATAGTGGTATCCACGTTATGTTCAGTTACGGCCTTTATGCAAGCTGGGAGATTATGAGCTACAGAGCCTTCGCGTATCATTGCATAGCAACCATGCCGTATTCGTTCCAGAACGTCATCTGCGGTTAACGACTCGTGATCAGTTGCCACCCCTGCTGCTAAACAAGCCTGAAGAGCAGGACCGGTAGTCTCCGGCATATGGCCTTGTAGAGATTTTCCGGAAGCTCGAGTCAATTCCATAGATTCAAGAAGGTCGGGAAACTGCTGTAACAGATAGGGTGCCACAATCTCGGATAACCCTATGGCATCAGGGCGTTTAAGGGCTTTGTCTACTACACTGCTGTCGAGGGAGCCTCCGCTGGTTTCAAGGTCAGGCGCAAAGGGAATATGGGAAGGTACAACAAAGTATATCTTCAGAGGGATATCGGCTGCTTCCGACAAGACAGCCTCCATGGCATCGAGGCCGCCGACTGCTCCCACTTCATGCATATCAGCCATGATGCATGTGGTGCCGTGGGCCAGAACGACTTCAGCAAATTGACGGATACTTAAGCTTGTGCTCTCAGGATGAATATGGCCGTCTATGAAACCAGGTAGCAAATAGTTTCCTTTGGCATCTATAATTGTGGTATTAGGACCGATACAGTGGTCTATTTGGCCAACTGCAGCAATTGTGTCTTCACAGACAGCTACGCCTCCATCGTAGATTTCTCTGGTATATACGTTGACAATCTTACCGTTAATGACAGCTATATCAGCTTTTCTTTGCCCTAGAGCTACTTCCATTACACATGTGCGATCTTTCATCGTTGTTGTAACACCGTCAGGTGCTACTTCACACCTCCTTGTGCATTAGACTTAGACGAACTCAACGGCGGATTCCAGTTTACGCATTACTACAGCTTTCTTAAGGTGTTTTTCGCCTCCCGTATTTTTCTTGTGCTATATTTCAACTATCGGAAATCGATGAGGTAATGTAATTCCGGCTCTTTTTACTATGTCAGATGCCCGTTCTCTTGCCAGTTTGAGGACTTCGCCTTCGTCCACTGTCAGTATTTTTCTGTCTCGCATCAGCCATTGACCATCACACATAGAAGCCTCCACATTGTTGGAATGCATGGAATAGACCAGGTTAGAGATGGGGTCGTGTATGGGCAAGCTTCCTGCAGATACAGGATCTATAATGATTAAATCTGCTTTCTTGCCCTTTTCCAAAGAGCCTATCTCGTCGTCCCAAAGCAGACAACGAGCCCCGTCAATGGTGGCCATCTCGAGTATTTTCTCTGCAGGCAGGACCTTTGAATTGAGATGTCTGCCTTTATGAATGAGTGCTGTGAGGTGCATCTCATCCATCATGTCCATACGGTTATTTGAAGGTGCGCCGTCAGTGCCTATGGAGACAGTAACGCCTCTGTCCAGCATCTCCTTTATACGAGCAAACCCTAAGACTCTCATTGCTGCTGCAGGATTATGGGTGACCTTCACGTCATGGAGCGCGAAAGAATCCAGTTCCCTGTCTGTGAGCCATACAGCATGAGCAGCTAGGAAGTTGGAGTCCAAAATTCCTAAGTGATCAAGATGTTCGACAGTGGTGCGGCCGCGAGTGGCTTTTACGAAACGAATTTCGTCCAGTATTTCGGCTACATGCATATGGATTCCAACATTATACTTATCAGCTAAGCTCTTGGTACGTTTAATTAATTCATCTGAGTTATTAAAAACAGTGCGCAGACTAAACCATACCCTGATTCTGCCATCGGCTTGTCCATTCCAACGCTTCAGGTGCTCTTCTTGTTTCTTCAGACAGTAATCTGTGCTTTCATTCCATTTTTCCGGGAGCCCTTCTCCACAATCCATGGCAGAACGGGTTAGGATTCCGCGGAGGCCGACTTCTTCCACTGCTCGGCCCATTCCATCCACTTCTTGCCCTCCGGCTTCCGCAAAAGCGGTTACACCGGAACGAACAAGCTCTAAACAGCAAGCCAGTGAAGAAATGTAGGAGTCTTCCAAATCCATATTACTCTCGTAGGGCCAGATACGTTCATGCAGCCAGGTCAGTAGATCGACATCGTCTCCCAAGCCTCGGGCTAATTGTTGAGATAAGTGTACGTGGGTGTTAACTAAGCCGGGTAATATCAGTTTTCCTGTTGCGTCAACAATCTCTGCATCCGGCTTGATTTTCTCATCAGGCACGCTTCCGATATCAATGATTTTACTACCTTCTATCAGGATATCGCCACCTACGAAGACTTGACGAGATTGATTCATTGAGACTATGTATCCATTCTTAATCACGGTTTGTTTCACTTGGCTCTCCTCCAATCACGTAGTTTAATTTGGCAGCAAGCTAAGCAAGGGATGGGTAGTTGGCAACAATTACGTGAAAGCAAATGTGTGCACTATAGTGGTACAAGTGTGCACTTTGCAAAACACTTCTTTCGACAACTATTTTGGTATTCCTGCCACAATCAGTCAGTTTTTTCAACGTATTAAGTCAAATTAATCAGGCTTGATATTTCAACATGACGGTGCAACTTAAGTGCCATAGTAAGAGATAAATGGACGCATAGATTCCGATACTCGAAATTAAGTATGCCAAAATTAAGTATGCCGAAATTGAGTATTGACAATATAAAGTATATAAGTTAATATGTCTATACAAAGGGATATGCTGGTGGCAAGTACTGATGTTGGGAGGGTGAGGAGTTGGAATCGAAACTGACAGCTCGTCTGGTGGTGGACAAGGCAAGTCCAATTCCTTATTACTACCAAATCCGCGAACAGCTCCGCGACATGATTGATTGTGGCGAGCTGCCTGAAGGATATGTTCTTCCTAATGAAATTAAGCTTGCAGAAATTTGTGGTGTAAGTCGCATGACAGTGCGTCAAGCGCTAAATCAACTTGCTCATGATGGACTATTAATTCGAGAATGTGGTACAGGCACTAAGGTAGCTCGCCCTAAAATTGCTCTTCCGCTGGAGTGTGGCCCACTTCTTGGCTACTCCGAACTGCTCAAATCGGTTGGACATAAAGTTGTGACCAAGGTTATTTCCCAGGAAGAGGTGGCGTGTTCCCATTCAACAGCAGTACGGCTCAATGTCGAGCCGGAGACCCCGATTACGTGTGTGGTAAGAGTTCGTCTTGTAGACGGAGACCCCCTGACCACAGAGACCAGTTCATATTTGGCTTCTGCGTTTCCCGGTCTTTCCCAACGAAACCTAGACGGAATTTCAATCTATGAATTAATGGAAAAAGAATATGGCGGAATGCCGGATTGGGCCGTGGATACCTTTGAGATCAGCGTAGCTACTGCTCATGAAGGCGAGATTCTAGGCGTTGCCAAAGGGAATCCCGTGCTTCTGGCTCGTAGGATAGCGTATGACAAGAGTGGAGCGCCCATCGAATACACAAAATCCATAACACGCTCAGATCGTTGGATGTCAACCGTGCGCCGTTCACGCCACGAATTAGTGGAGACTATTATGCCAAGTGGCAGTGACCATAAAGAATAGCTGTATTCTTAAGTAATATACTCTGCAGTAATTGTACTCTAATGCGTAGCAAGGGAGGCCCACATATGAGAATTCTAATCACCGCAGGCTTTGACGCTAACGGCATAGCTCTCCTGCGTAGGTATGGTGATGTTCGGTACGAGTACTACGGAAATACATCCCATTATGGCGGCAAATTGAGGGTCTTGACAGGAGACAGTCTCATTTCCGCCCTTTCCGGGGTAAGTATTTTCATCACTGAAGTTGATCAAGTAAGCCAAGATGTGTTGGCCAACACAGACACACTCAAGCTTATTGCAGTATGCCGTGGAAATCCTGTAAATGTATGTGTCGAGGAGGCGACCAAGCGAGGTGTTTTGGTGCTTAATACGCCTGGCCGTAACGCAGAAGGAGTTGCTGAACTTACTGTATTTCTCATGCTTATACTTGCGCGACAGGTACCCCAAGCGGTAAGGGCGCTTCAAGGACAGGAAGATAAGTTCAGTAAAATCACGAGAATACTGACTGAATGCAAAGGGACAGAGCTGTGGAACAAAACGGTTGGGCTTGTAGGTCTCGGGGCTATTGGACGAAAAGTAGCTGCGAGGCTTAAACCTTTTGAGATGAACCTCATTGCTTACGACCCCTACATAGATCCGAAAATACCAAAAGAACTGGGAATAGAACTTGTAAATCTTGACGAATTACTGATACGTTCAGATTTTGTCTCTCTACATGCATCCGTAACCCCCGAGTCTAGGGGAATGCTAGGTGCAAGAGAGTTTAACCTGATGAAACCTACTGCTTACTTTATTAATACGGCAAGAGCTGCTTTGATTGATGAGACAGCGCTTTATGAGGCTCTTGCTTCACATGAGATAGCAGGCGCAGGACTTGACGTATTTATGGACGAACCCCCACCTCCGGATTATCCATTGCTTACTTTAGATAATGTAGTTGCAACACCGCATATCGGCGGGAATACCCATGAAGTGGTAACCAGACAGTCCCAAATAGTTACAAGCGATATCATGCGAGTCCTCAGGGGCGAGCGTCCCTTATATGCGGTAAACCCTGAAGTCCTTTTGGATTTCGATCTTACGGACTTACAGGTTTCTGAGGCTCGACATGAAGGAGGCAGATGTTAGGTGATATATGAGCATTTTCGCAATGAATTAGTTGCGTCAGTTCAGGAACTGTTCAACCGAGGTCTCATTACGTCTTCCGGCGGAAACATCAGTGTCAGACTTCCGGACGGAGAGGGCTATCTGGTTACTCCCAGCGGTCTGGACAAGGGAAGCCTAACACCGGATCAACTAATCATAGTTGATGGAGCGGGTAATCCTAAAGGAGCCCTCAAGAAGGGTTTGAAGCCTTCAATAGAGACGCTTATGCATATAGGGGTTTATGAGGCCAGACCGAATATGAACGCAGTTATTCATACTCATGCGCCTTTTTGTACTATCTTAGGGATTTGCGGGCTACGGATTCTGCCTGTAACCATAGAAACAACACAGTTCATAGACACGCCAATTGTGCCTTTTTACCCACCGGGTTCCTGCGAACTCGCGGAAGCAGTTGCGGCATGTGCAAAGGAGTCTAAGGCAGTTCTTCTGCAAAACCATGGTTTGCTCACAATAGGTAAGGACCTCCTCGAAGCATCCAAAGTGGCGCTCGCTTTGGAGGACAGCGCAAAGACCAGTATGTTGTGCAGTCTTCTTAGTCCTAAGCCTGCGGTTCTTCCGGAACATGCCATTCAATTTGTCAGGGAATATTTCGCGGATAAGGAATAGAGGCGATAGTAAGGGTGAAAAGGAGGTGCAAACACAAGCCTCGACAGGAAGTATTACATAGATGGATATGGGATTCACCTGACTGTTTGAGTATATTAGGGTATCACACACAATATTAAGTCAACTAGGGAGGCTTATACGAATGAAACTGCACAAGCGCCGAGGTCTAATTACAGTATGGATTGTTGTTGCTGCCCTTGTATGGCTCGGAGGGGTCTTGTATTTTAAGCCATATGGAACAGAACTCGGGGTGCCATGGTCGCCAAAACGTTCCCTTCTTGGTCAAATCTTTGATTTTTGGGTGTTGAAGCTACCTTGGGTATTATTATGTTTTGCTACTGTTCAAGGCAATAATAAATGGCTGGCTCCTCGGGGACATTATCAGGAAGGTGTAGAGTACCCTCTTTTCAGCCCACATGTGTATACAGCTATTGCTCTGATGTCAGCATTGTTTGCGGCGTGCGGTATTGTTCATAACCAGCTGTTTGATCTTCCGGCAGCTGCAGCGGCGTTGGCAGGTGTATATTTTAACCCGATTGTCACGTTTTTTACAGTCTGGATTGGCGGTACAATAAGGGCGTTGCTCTTTGGGCAGGGTGATCCAATTTCATGGTTCTTGAGTGTGGGTATGTCTGATGGGACTACATGGATGTATTTGAGCCTTTTCTATTGGTTGTTTAAGGAAACCAAGTGGGGAAAGAAGGTTCCGGCCCGAGTGGCATTTTGGATAGTGGCTTACTGGATATGGAGGCCTCTTACGGCTCTTCCCATGTACCTCTGGTACGTGCCTTCTCAAGCCTTAATTCCTACTATGGTGCATTTCCTGACGGTCTTCATGACAAGTGGAACTTTTGCTTCTCTGGCAGGTGTCGCTGTAGGTGAAGCATTGATTAGAAGTAATGAATCGAAGATAGCTCCGCCTACGATCACCTTGGAAGATTAGATGCTGGAGCATTGATTCCGGAGAAACCGTAGCGTTATGAATCAGGGTTTGACCCGGGTAATAACCGGGTCAAACCCTAGATAGAGACGTGGAAGTTGGGAGGTGCAGTCTTTGTCCATACAAATAGAAGAGCTATCATTTGCATACTTGAACTCACCAAGGCAGGCGCTTTCAGATGTAACATTGACTTGTCCGGAGGGACAGGTTACTGCAATTGTGGGTCCGACAGGAGCGGGCAAGTCGACGTTACTTTTGACCCTTAACGGGCTGGTGCCGAAAGAGATACCTGGCAGATTAGAAGGTTCTATATCCATTGATGGCATTAATATTCGGGATGTACCTACTACCCAACTTGCTCGCAATGTTGTGCTTATGTTTGAGGATCCGGCACTTCAGATAGTCTCCCTGACTGTTGAAGAGGATATTGCTTTCGGACCGGGAAACCTAGGCTTGCCTCCTGAAGAAATACGCAAGCGGGTTAAAGAGGCACTTGCCCGGATGAGATTGAAAGGCTACGAACGTCGCAACCCCAGGTTCCTTTCAGGAGGAGAGCAGCAATTACTGGCGCTTGCCGGTATCATCGCCATGCAGCCCAAATATATCGGTATGGATGAACCTGTGGCTATGCTTGATCCCATTGGTAAGGCCCAGGTATTCAGAGCCGTTAAGGAACTCAAAGAAGAAGGCGTGTCTGTGATAATAACAGACTCAGGCACTGATATCCAGGACTTATGTGCAGTTGCGGACCAATTGGTTCTACTACACAAAGGACGCATACTCGCGACCGGTACTCCCGGCGAGATTTTCAAACGCCGGGATCTAATAGAAGAGGTCGGTCTTCGCATCCCTCAAGTTACCAGAGTGTCCTGGCTCTTGGAATCTGATTATAATATGAAGCCCGCTGGGGATACAGTGCCCACTACCATAGACGAATGCCTCGCGTTCGTAAAAAACTCTCTCAGCCATGTCAAGCAGGACAATAATCAGTATGTTGATGTTATTGGTTCCTGCGATAATTCCGTTAAAGAAAATGGTAAGTCCAAGAGTGTTGAAGGAGATGCGGAAGGCGACGCTGCAGTCATCGTACGCAACCTCTGGCACGTATTCCCGGGCCCACCGCCTGTTGAGGCCTTAAGAGGCATAGACCTTAAGGTTAACCGTGGAGAGATGTTGGCATTAATAGGACAAAACGGATCCGGTAAGACGACACTGGCTTATCACTTGGTGGGTATTCATAAACCTACGAATCCGGATGCGCAAGTAATTGTGGACGGTGTTGATGTTGTACATGCGCCTTTGACCGAAACCATACGGCATGTTAATTACGTATTTCAAAATCCGTCTAATCAACTGTTTTGTGATACTTTTGGAGCAGAAGTGGCATATGGTCCGTCCCGTCTCGGTTTTGATGCCCATGAGATAGAGAAGCGAGTCAATTTTGCGCTTGAACAGGTTGGTTTAGGTGCATACGGGGAATACTCCACCTTTGGCATGACTCGGTCAATTCAGGGGTTACTGGCTTTGGCTTCAATTATTTCTATGGAGCCAAATGTGCTGATAGTAGACGAACCTACCGGCGGGTTGGATTATAAAGCAAGCCTTAGAGTGTTAGATGTATTACGCAAACTTAACGAAACAGGTGTTACCGTTATTATTGTGACTCATGATATGGAACTCGTTGCCAATTACTGTCACAGGGTGGTGGTGCTTAAGAAAGGACAACTACTCCTAGACGGTAGTCCACGGGAAGTATTCAGTATGCCGGAGGTTCTGGAAGAAGCGATGGTTTATCCGCCTCAGCCAACCAGGCTCGCACAAGAATTAGGACATCCACTTATTCCCGACCATGTGCTGACAGCGGAAGAATTGGCAGATGCCATTGGTTGCCTCGCAAGGCGTTAGGAGAGGGTGAGTTTCGTATGGCTCAATTTCAGTACCAAGCCCATGATACACCGATACACAGAGTGCATCCCATCATTAAGCTTGCCTTTTTGATCATGCTGGCGCTCATATCCGGGTATATAGTTGATCCGTTGTGGAAGTTACCTATGCTGATATTAGTGATTATAGTTGCCAAGATTGCACGGTTACCTTTTCGTGAATACAAAGGCCTGCTGGTAATTGTCGCTGTCATGACATTTCTTTCACAATTCTATATGGCTTTCTTCGTGGTGGATCCGACCTATTTCAAGGTGTACCCTCAGGAAATCGTATCGAGGGTTATCTTTCAAATAACGCCTCAAGGATTTCCTGTTATTGGAGAGACCGCTCTTACTGTCGGTTCGCTTATTTGGCTTACCAAACTCCCTCTTACCGCTGTAACCCTATTACTATTGATTGCTACTTTTCTCCATACGACCAGCTTAAATGAGATAGTACAAGCCTTATCAATACTCAAAGCACCCTATCCGGTGGTATACATTACAATGCTTGCTTTTAGATTCACGCCTGATTTGACGCGCCAGATGCATATCATTCAAACTGCGCAAAAGCTCAGAGGTTGGTCAGTAGACACTCGTAACCCGGTGAAGCTGATCCGTCTTTATACTCCACTCCTCATCCCACTGGGAAAGTATGTGATGAATTCCATAGACGTTATGACGATATCTGTTCAGAACAGAGCATTTGGAGCCGGTCCGGTTACCGGAATGAGGTCGGTATCCCTTCGTTCCTCTGAGAAGGCGATACTCGCTGCCGGAGTCGTGATATTCGGGGTTCTACTGTACGGTATCATTGCACTTAACTGGGGCAACTTGTAGCCGGGTGAAATTACCATGTGGAGGTAGCAGTATCATGGGGAAGTTCATACTAGTTCTTGATGCCGGAGGGGGTGGTGGGCGAGCCTTCGTTGTAGATGTTAATGGACGTTGCTGGGCTACATCCCACCGTGAGTGGACGTATCAATATCCTGGAGATGCCCGACCCTTAGGCGTTGAGTTCGCCCCGGATGAATTCTGGAGGATACTATGTGAAGTTTCCAGGGATGTAATGACACAGTATAGATTGGACCCTGAAGATATTATTGCTGTTAGCTCTACCAGCATGCGTGAGGCATGTGTAATTATTGATGAGAATGGTCGGGAGCTCTATGCAGGGCCGAATCGGGATGCGAGAGCAATCGCAGAAGCAGAGCGCCAAGGAGATGCTTATGGCGAGAAAACATACCGCCTTACAGGCCATTGGCCGGCCCCGATTTTTGCTTCAGCACGTATACCCTGGTTGGCTCGACATCGTCCTGAGGTAATAGAACGTGCCGCAGGATTGCTAATGATGAATGATTGGATTCTTTTCAAACTAAGTGGTAAGACAGCATCGGAACCGACGAATGCCGCAGAATCAGGTTTATTCGATATTAATTCTCTCAATTGGTCAACGGAATTGGCTGATATTCTCAACATTCCGGCTCGTCTATTTGTCCCGATACATAAACCAGGGACTGTTATAGGTGAAGTGAATGAGCAAGCTGCTGAACAGACCGGACTTTCAGCCGGCACTCCCGTAGTTGTGGGTGGTGCGGATACACAGTGTGGGCTCCTGGGGAGCGGCGCTGTTAACATCGGCGATGTTGGGATAGTGGCAGGCACTTCAACTCCTGTCCAAATTGTGATGAATAAGCCAATAATCGATCCGGAGGGACGAACGTGGACCTGTCCATATCTATTGGATAACACCTGGGTTGTGGAGAGCAATGCAGGTGCAACAGGTATATCATTAAAATGGTTCCGAGATAGCTTTTACCAAACTGAAATGGCGATGGCAGGAGCTTCATCAGACAATCTTTACGCTCTGATCACAGAGGAAGCTAACGAGTCGCCTATAGGCAGTAACGGTGTTCTGGCGTACATTGGTCCACAAATAATGAACGCCAGAGTGTTCAAGGCGCTTCCCGGGGGATTTACTGTAATGCAGCCCCTGGATATGTTGAACGAAAGCAATGGGAGAAGCGACTTCGCCCGAGCTATACTGGAGAGCAATGCTTTCGCAGTGCGTGGCAACCTCGAACAGGTGATTCAAGTTGCAGGACTTGAACCTGCAAGTATCCGAGTATGTGGCGGTAGCGCTAAGAGTGAATTCTGGATTCAGATGCTCGCGGATGTACTGGGAAAGACTATTCTGGTGCCATTAATTAAGGAAGGCAGCGCAATGGGTGCTGCAGTCTGTGCTGCAGCGGGAGTAGGCATCTATGGCGACTTAGATACGGCTGTGGAACGAATGATAAGATACTCTTCTGTGACGCCCCAAGCTTCTCTTTATTCAGAATACACTGAAGCTTACCGGCGCTGGCTTACCCAAAGGGTTTCATCGCAAACTTCTTGTCAAGACGAAAACCCCTAATCGCCTTGCAGACAAGATGCAAATATCCATTAATCCGCCGATTCTTCCTCTTCACCGGTGCGATAGGATAGGATATCGCCCGGCTGGCAGTCCAGCTCGCGGCAGAGGGCATCCAGGGTTGAGAAGCGCACGGCACGCGCCTTGTTGTTTTTCAGTATGGATAGGTTGGCCATGGTTATGCCTACCCGATCTGCCAATTCTGTCAGGGAAATCTTGCGTTCCAGCATGATTTCTCCACCCAGTAAAGTGACATTTCCGGTAACAGCGGGCTCTGAAGCCAAAGGAGGAACACGGAACACAGCGAAACGGTTCTCTGAGAGGGATGACGGCAGGCTGATCTCCTGACGCCACCCCAGCCGATTCAATTTGCTTACTCGCAAGTTGCTACTAGCCCAGTGGAACCGGTATTGCCATAACTTCTAAGCTGCATACGTTATCCCAAGGTATCAATACGAATCTGGCAGTCTCAGTGTTTATTACGCCTTCTTCGCCGAATAGCTCGATGGTTATTCCAGAAAGATCGAAAGGCGCAAGAAGTAGCAGCCCTCTGGATACTCCCACGATCCTCACGTTTGACGCTTTTTTGCAGCAGCATCCGCACTTAAACTCGACAGCCCAAGGTAGTCTGCTTACGCTCGTGCATTGGCCGATGAAAGGCCCAAGTGGATGGTTGTGCAGCGATTCTTTAAAGAGTTCCTCGACACTCCTGGGCAGTAAATCTTCCATTACTGTTGCCTCCTTCTAGTGTTCTTGCCTGTTGGCAAGCTTGACTATCATCAAGATATTCGTTGATAAAGGAGTACGTTACTACGTCAAGCCCTAATGTTGAATATGACAATCCAGAAAGGTCTATTGGCTTTAGAGCACTTCCACCGGAGGACCGGCATACGATAAGTGTGACAACCCTTCATAAGGAGGTGCGTTTGGCATGGACGAAAAAATGCCTGAAGCCAAATACTGGGGAGGCGTGGGTAAAGACAGTTTGCCAGGCGATTGGCCGGGTAGCGGTGGTGGAGACACCGGTGCTGATCTCTTGCCTGAGATACGCTTCTGGACCAGAATCATGAAAGAACACTCAATGTTCATAGGGGCAGGTCTACCCTGTGACAGGTCTGACCTCATAAGAAAAGCCCAGGAGTTTGAAGAAAGGTTTGCGGATCTTGAAGCTAAGGTAAACCGCGCCACTACAATAACTCCCAATTTACTCAGAGCGCTTCGGGAAGCAGTCTCAGATCTGATTGAATTTAAACACTCACTTTTGCGCATGATGCTTCAGTGCCAATTACGCCCTAATCTATATCCGTTACTGATTGACCATATAACCCGTGAAGCAGTCCATTTTCTCGCTCTTTTGGAGCTCGCTGCCAAGACTCAGCCCGGGGAAGCCCTCCATTTGCATATGTTGCTCAGTCGCGTGGTATTTTGGATGCGTATCATGAAGGAGCACATAGAGTTCATAATACATTTATTGGACCCGTCTGAGAGATCTCTCATACATCAAGCTCAAGAGGCACGAAGGACCTTTGTGCAGTTGCTTCAGACAGCAATGGAGTTGGAGTCAATGGCAGAGGCGAGACCGCAATTCTTCAACGAGGCAGCGAGGTTCGTGGATGAAGCAATTGCCAGAACCACGGAACTGCGCGACTTTAAGGCAGCTGCAAATGAACTATTGCTCATGTGCCGGTTATTGAGTGCAATCCCTTCGCCCCTCTTAGCTGACCATGTCCGTAGAGAGGCTGATAGGGCAATTGTGGAAATGCGAGAGATAAGGGAGCATATACCTGTCAGGAGGCCTGTCTGAGCAAGTGCCGGTACGCCCTCACGTATGTGAGGGCTATTGACCTTCTGATGATGTTACAGCACTGTGATTAAAAGAATTGAAACTTTAGCCATATCACCGACAGACGGAGAGAGGTCCGTATAGAAGAATTGCTGGGGTGTTCTATCGTGATGAGGCCGGTAACCTGTTAGTTGGACATAGGGGAGCGATCAGGGGAGGAAAGAGGCGTTTCTGTGATTCTTACGCCGGAAAACGAGCACTTGTCAACTTGAAGGGTAACGATCCGGAAATCGCGACAGTTGTGGGCAGGAAAACGAACCGGAGTGAAGAATGATTTCGAAGACTCTTCTTTCTACGGACAATTCCGCCATTATCAGTTGAACAAATGACTGAACGATTTATTCATATCCGGCAAGATGCCGGATGATGGTGGAAATTGATGTTAATCAGTTGGGTCAATATATTCATCTTTTTTATGATGTTTACCGCCCCGCAGCAAACGCACCACTTACCATGTTTTCATCAT
>FZPS01000062.1_pt3580 | contig 14027 bp, 7 predicted proteins | sample 1817821 | NCBI WGS metagenome assembly FZPS01 (sample SAMEA104158645, study PRJEB21678) | metagenome | place: Germany | collected 2015-04-21 | reverse complement strand
CCAAAAATATAGCCGCCATGGAGTACCATTTTTGGATGGAAGATGTACCCTAGAATCAGACAATTTAATAATATATGGACATAATATGAAGGATGGCACTATGTTTGCCCCTATGAAGAAATTCCTAGACCAGGATTTTTTGAAGGAACATTCTATTATAGAATTAGAGATGAGGAAAGGAATGCGGTATTTTGAAATTTTTGCTCTGTTGACTATAGATGCATTCCATCCCTGGTATGATTTGATGTTAGACATTCATCAAAAAGACTATTATGGGGTAGTCAATAGTATATTAAATGAGAATAAGTATAAAACAGAAATCAATGTAAAAGAAGGTGATAAACTTTTAACACTTTCTACCTGTCATGGAAAAGATAGGGATGGAAGAATGGTTATTATTGCTAAAGAAGTAAAAAAATAAACCGATATTAACTATAAAGACTACGAGGGGAGGTAACTATGAGAATAAATATATTCATAAAAAAACCGATATTATTTAATATTATATTTTCTTTAATTTTTCTTTTATCGCCTCTAAATACCCAGGCTAAAGATATAGATTCTACCATTATTTTATTTAAAAACACCCCTCTATCTATCGAAAGAGAGTTATGGGATTTTTTTGCGGACCATGAAATAAAGAGATTAGAGGATGACCATTTTAATGAGTTTTTAAAGGGCGCAGATAAAACTCTTGCCTACGATGTGGAAGCTAAAAGGCTTTTAGAGTCTGGCGCCAATTACTCATTCTATCCCCTATTTACTGACGGAATAGTTATAGCTATAGATCGGGACCAGACGAGGGTTGATATAGCTGGATGGGAGGACTTAAAGGATATTGATGAAGCCATTAGCTTTCCCTGGGATGATCCCGATAGAAAATATCTTTGGGCCACCATTTCCCAAGGGCTATCTGGTAAAATGAATAAACATATATCTAAGGAATATTTAAGAAAGATAGAAGAGCAAAACAGATTATATTGGGATGATGATAGTCTTCCAATACAGGTGGCTTTTGCCTCTGGGATAACAAATCAAATTCAACAGGGGAGAAACCTAGAAATAGTAATTCCTAAGGATATCCTCACCTTTGAAGTGGGGCTACTCTCTCATCAGCTTATAGATAAAGGTATAATAGAAAATATTAAAAAGATATTTCAGCAGGAAGGGAGAGCCATTCCCATTAGTGGCATTGCTGCTATCACTCTGGTAAAGGAATTGGAGGAGATGGATACAATATTGGCCACCCTTCGCCGAGGAGTTTTGGGAGTAAGACTTCATGCCCCTGCTGATGGTTTTGAGCATCATTTAGCCAGTCTGTTTTTGATTGTACTAATCCTCTATCTAGCAATTACAACCCAAAAAGTCACCATTCATCCCGGCATTAGAAAGGGACTGCTGTTGACAGGTTTTATCCTTATAGGCTGGATAAGTCTAGGTATATTTAAATACGCTATTATAGGCTATTCTTTGTTAACCCATATGTCCTGGTACGCATTTTATCTCTTTTTTCTTCCTATACCGGTGATTTCACTTTATATAGGGGAAAATTCCGATAAGTTAACCGCCACCAGCCTATCCCCCTGGATAAAGACTGCCATAGTCATGTGTATAACCTTTATCATCCTGGTCCTCACTAATGATTATCATAATCTAATATTCACCTTCACCTCTGAAGACCTTGAGGTAATGGGAAATGACTATGGTTACGGTATAGGTTTTACCCTTTTAACCATTTGGTTTATTTTAACCCAGGTCTATGCCTTTTTCCTTATGTTTAAAAAAGGCTTTGATTCACCAAAAAAACAAAAGACTATCCTTCCTATAGTGATATTCCTCCTTGGAATAGCCTATAGCATAAGCTACAATATGCGAATACCTCTAGCCAGTGAAATACCTCTTGTGTTGGGAATGTGTACATTAGTAATGTTTTTTTGGGTTAGCGGAGTCTATAGTGGCCTAATACCCAATAACAGGGGCTATGAAGAGCTGTTCCAAAGCAGCAGCTTAGATATGCAAATTATTGATGGGGAAGATAACCCCATCTATATCACCAATAAATCCAAGACCCTGCCGGAAGAAATTTTGATAGGAGCTGATAGGGTAAAGAAAAAGCTATGTCTTGAAATAGAAGACAGACTATACTGGATTACTCCTATCAAAGGGGGAAAACTTATTACCCAGGAGGATATTCGGGAGCTTAAGGAGTTAAGAAATGCCCTGGAAGAAATAGCCCTATCATTAGAAAAGGAAAATCATATATTGGCAGAAAAAGAAAGGGTAGAGAGTAAGCTATATATCCTTAATGAACAAAACCGTATTGCCCGGGAAGTTTATAGGGAAGTAAGGGATAAGCTTTTAGAGATAGAATCCCTTATAGGAAAATTAGCCACAAATAAAGACCAAAGGGAAAAAACCATATATAAAATACAAAGGCTGGCCCTATATTCTAAGAGAAAAAGCGAGCTGCTGGTAAAGTCCAAATATCATAATACCCTCCCCGGTCAGGAATTATGTCGTATTATTCAGGAGACCGGTGCTATGATGGCCAAAAAAATCCATACTTTCTGTGCTATGGATACCCAATTAACCTTTAGCAGGGCTACCAATATTTATGAATACTACCACCTGATATGCCATATTGTAGAGGAGATGGATATGGTAGAAACCACCCTCAGGCTATATTCAGAGGAGGAGAACTTTTACATATATATCGTCTTTCAAGAACAACTAAAAAGATTTACCCAAGCTATTTATAAGACATTTACCCCAGTTTCCAATGCTCATATAAGGCAAAAAGATTTAGGGGATGCCTACTCCATCACCATAGAACTAGCGGAAGGGGGAGAAAAACTTGATAGAGCTTTATAGCACATTGAACCCCAATCTTGTATTAGGACTATTGATGCTTTCAGTCCTAGGAGTAGCAGTCCAAAGCCTATACCACTTAACCATCTGGGAAGGCAGACTGGAAAAAATATTTGAGGGATTTGTACTCCTTCACCTTATTATTATTTCCCTTTCCCTAAGGAGATTAAATGCAGGGATATCCTCCTTCTTTGTAAAGGAAGAGATATACTTTCATATCCGATGGACTATAGGGATAGTCCTGCTCCTAGCGGGACTCTATATAGTTACCAAGAAAAAGGAAAGATATATATATACTGCCATTCCTCTTATAATAATGAGCTTGCCTTCATTGATAAGGTTACCCTATGGGGTATATAGCTACACCTTTACTATATCATTGATACTTTTCATCATAAGGGGAGGTAAATACTATAGCCTAGAAAAGAATAAAAGGGAAAATATGATCAGTCCCCATTCCATTAAAGAGGCCTTAGATACCCAGCAAGGGGGGATATCCTTTGTAGAAAAGGGAGGGAATATCCTTCTTATCAACAGCCAAATGCTAATACTAATGAAGGCCATTACCGGAAGGTATTATAGAAATGGAGAAAGGTTCTGGGAGGATTTGAAAGACAAACCTATAGAAAAACATTATTATACCTCCTTAATGGAAGATAGACTGATATGGAAGTTAGAAAATAGCAGTTGGTTATTTCAAAGAAAAAAGATAGAATATAAGGGAAAGGAAATATACCAAATAATAGCTACCGATGTAACAGAGCAGGAAACAATAAACCAACAATTAAAAGAGTATGGGAAGGCATTAAAGGACCAGCAAAATCAATTAAAAACCACATTACAAAACATAGAAGATCTTAGAAGAGAAGAGGCAATAAGTCGCTCCTGGGAACATATCCATGGGGTATTAGGCCAACATATATCCATACTAGAGCGTTCCCTATCCCAGGAGCCAGGAAGTAACCATAAGAGCCTTCTGTCCATAGTGGATAATCTAAAAAAAGACCTCCAAGATATAAGGGAGGAGCAACCTGAGGATATTTATCAGGGAATGAAGACCTCCTTTGCCAGCCTAAATATAGGTCTTCACAGGAAGGGCAGCCTACCCCAGGATGAAAGACTGGCCCACTTCTATATAGAAATTATAAGGGAGGGAATAAATAATGCCCTTCGCCATGGAAATGCACAAAATATCTATATATCTATAGAAGACGAGGAAAAACACATACTAACCCTTACTAATGATGGAGACCTACCCAGGGAAATTATTAGCTGGGGAGGGGGTCTGACCAATATAGCCCATAAGGTAAAAGATCTTGAGGGTACAATAAAGATAGATACAAGACCGGGATTCAAATTGCTGGTAGAGATCCCCAAAAACCAGTCTAAAAAATTAGCCCTAGAGGTGAAAACATGATTAGATTATTATTTATAGATGATCAAACCATAACCCTAAAGTTTTTAGAAAACTGCTTTAGTGACAGCGAGAGATATACCATAGTGGGCACCCTTACAAAGGCAGCCTTAGTCCCCATCTGGTGTGAGAGAAAATCCCCCCATGCCATATTTATGGATATCCAGACCAAAGAAGAAGATACCAATGGCCTCCACATGGCAGAAATAATAAAAAAAGACTTTCCGGATATTAAGATACTCATGATGACCGGCTTTGATGAAATATCCTACTTACCTAGGGCAAAGGAAATAGGGGTGGAGGGCTTTATATTAAAAAGCCAGTCTGAAGATTTTTTCCAAGAAGCCTTAGATAAGGTATTGATAGGAGAAAAGGTCTTTCCAGAAGAGATACCGGTAATACCCGTATTAGAAGATAATCTTCCCCTTAGCCAACGAGAAATAGAAGTCCTCCGGCTTATATGTGAAGATTATTCCAATAAAGAAATAGCAAATATCTTAAGCATTTCAGAAAGCACAGTAAAAAGACATATAGAAAGCCTCCTAAGAAAGACAGGAAAAGTGGGGCGGGCAGGATTAGTGGCCCATGCCATGATAGGGGGCTGGATAAATCCTGAGATATAAACTGTAAAAAACTACCGAAAGGTAGTTTTTTTATTGAAAAAGATCAAAAAATAGGTCTTTTGACCAATAGACAAAGAAAAAATACCCATATAGAATTAATATAAATGATTAGTTAAGTCATCCTGAGAACAGCAGAATAAGCATACTTCCGAAGGATCCAATCTAAGGGGTGGGTTCTACCCACCCCTTGTAGGGGCGACCTTTGGTCGTTCGAAGGGTGTAATCCTGTATCGAAAGGAGGGGGATAATGGAAAAAACCATACTTTTTATAATGCATACCGGTATTATCGGCCAAGGCCTACATAAAAATTTCCAGGACAATACAGAATACCATCCGGTTTTAACATCAGATTATAAAAATGCAGAACTATACCTCTGTGACAAAACCCCCGAAACAGCGGTGATAGAGGTGCCGGACCATTCCCTCTATCCCCTGTCCTATTGTCTAGAGGTAGGAAAAAGACTGAAAAAAGCCTATCCCCCTTGTCAGGTATTATTATTTCTAAGCTACACCTATTTAGATGACATACTACCGGAGGTGGTGGAGGCAAAGAGGGCTGGGGAAATAGACGGTTTTACTACTGCCAATGCCAGGATAGAGGAGGTGATAGCCACTATAAAATCATTAGGATAGAACTCCCTTTTCTGTCTTTAGATGAAATGGCAAAGAAAAGAAGGGATGATATACCTTATTTTACAATAATTAACCAGATAAATATGAAAATGGAGGGAGAGTTAATGAATTATAAAAGAAAAAGAATTATAAGCCTAATTCTGACTTTGGCTATAGTTATTGGCCTTTTACCAGGTATGATATTACCCGCCCGGGCAGATGACACCGAAGTCACGGTAACAACCTGGAGTGAATTAAAAGAAGCATTAAGTAAATCAGGGACTGCAAGTAAGGTTAAATTAGGTAATGACATAGAACATGAGTATTCATACTACTATAATTATGAATTAGATCATTTAAAAATCCCCATATCCACCAAAAAGACTTTAGACTTAAATGGGCGTACCCTAGAGTTAAGAGATATGAAAACTGATTACCAATCAAAGAGTTTAGATAAGGTTATGTTTGCCATAGAGGAAGGGGGTTCTTTACATGTTATTGACTCATCACCATCAGGTGATGGGAAAGTATGGTATCATTCCCAGCTAGCAGAAAATATATCTGCGGCTACCAACAGGGGAGGCCATCATATATTTTTAAATAATGGTGGGGAGTTAGTTATAGACGGGGGCAAGTTTATAGCCGGCCGCAAAAGCAAAACCTGGTGTGTTGGTATCAAACACAAAACTAATAAATATTCTTATAATGGCTGGGCTTACAATCTTTCCAGCGGTAATGTATTACTCATTAAGCAAGGCCAAACCATAATAAATGGTGGCACCTTCCATTCTTATGATGATTTTACCATAAAAGTAGATTTAGGAGCCAAGTCTATGGTAAGTGAGTTGATAATAAATGGTGGGGACTATAAGGTAATGGGAGGAGGGATTGGAGGAAAAAATGTTTTTCATAACCTAAATTCTAAGGAAAAAGTGAATTTTGAGTTAAATGGAGGAACTTTTTCTGCCGAAAATATGATGGTTAGAATGGTTGTTGCTGGTTACTGGTTAGTATATGATGCTGAAAATGGTATAGTGGGAACTACAAAAAATATAAACTTTAACCAGGATGCCCTTTATAAAACTGATGGGAAGGAGAGGAATATTACTTATCTGACATCCAATTGGTCTGGAAAATCTAAGAAATTTGAGGTAATACCTGGGACTCCTAAGGTTAGCCGCCTTTTACCTGAGGTAGATAACGACTTTTACTTGGTCGCAAATGGGATAGAGGATTATAAAATCACAGCCCAAGTAGAGCCCTATTTTAAAAATATAGGTTTAGGAAGAAAACCTAATCTTACTTATAACTTTTACAACCATGACCTAGCTCGCTATTATCCTAAGAAACCAGAACTGTTGGTAGATACCAGTAAAAATGGATTGACAACCTATTCATTAACAGTTAATGAATTTAATATTAGTGGCAGAAACATAGGTAATGACAGCAAATATTTTGATGTCTGGGTTAGCCAGAGACCGATACCGGTAATAACCATAATGGCAGATAAAAACCCTGTTGAACCAGGAGGTAAAGTTTCATTAACTGCACATTCAGATAAAGCTGATGGGGATATGGCCAGTTATGAATGGAGCTACTACGAGGAGAAACCTATAAATGGAAACAAAAAAAATATAGAAATTACTGCACCAGATTCAGATGGAGAGTACTTAATCCAATGTGTTGCCACAGATATATTCAGCAATAAAGGAGTAGATATATATCGCCTCCAGGTAGGCGGAGAGGGCACTTCACCCCGTATTGCTACAGAGGAATTAATATTTAAGCAGGGTAGAAATTCCAATGGCCTTTATGTGGACAATATAGGAGGACCTGTCGATAATAATGCCTGGTCCTATACTGGTGACCTGCCTCCAGGATTAGAATTCGTAAGAAACATAGGTCTGCCTGGCTTTAGGGGTACCCCTACCCAAGCGGGAACATGGCCAGTAACCATAAAAGAAAATGTATATGACTATGAAAAGACTATTAATATTATAGTTACTTCACCTATTGAAATAATAACAGATGCAAACCTACCTGAAGGGGTAAAGGGTATAGAATACCAAGGAAAGCAGCTTAATCTTTCCGGTGGCGGTGATGTGAAATGGACCGTAATAGATGGTGCCCTCCCTACAGGTATGGGAATAAACATAAAAACAGGCAAGATAACTGGAACACCTGCTGCTGATAAGACCGGTGAAAAGGGTGCCTGGGCTGGTGAATACCAGTTCACCGTACAAGCAGAGGTTACCGGCGAGACACCTGCTACAAAGAGATTCAGCCTTTATATCCATGCAAAACCTGAATTTGAAAAAGATGTAATCGAGATTACTGCACCCCATGGTAAGACAACATATTTCCCGAATTATCTTAAAGATGGTACAGGGGATATAGAATATTGGCCGATTAATGCACCTGTAGGTACAGGTATAACACCTGGAAATGATACAGCTTACGGTCCTGGACGAATTTATGTAGGGAATAATGTACCAGTCGGAGACTATACCTTTACCATAAATGCTAAAGGATACAAAGATAATACTGCTACCGCTACCGTAAAACTGAAGGTAACAAAGGCACCGGTTTTGACAGGAGATCTAAATATCTATCTTCCCTATGGAACTGTAAATGAAAATTATAGTAGTGGGGATGTTCTTAGTGGTTCAATTGATTCTGAGAAAACAGGTACTTGGACACTTACTAGTGGAAGTCTGCCCGAGGGATTAACGTTAAACCCTGATGGCACAATAACCGGAACTCCTAGTGAAGGTACGGGAACAAATGCAGATACTGGCTATCCAGACTTTAAAAACCTGAAATTTGAATTTACAGATGAAGATGAACTCTCTGAAACAGTCTATGCATTTCTTTACATTGTAGAAGCAGATGGTAATAAGGCGACAACAAAAATAGGCTTTGATACAAGTAAAGAAAATGTTCAATCTGCTACCGAGGCTACCATGTATACCGGAATGCTTAACCAGTTATTTATCGATATAGATGGTGTTCCAAGGCCGGGTTATGAGATTACAGGCCTTCCTGACTGGATTATCCATACTGCCGCGGACGGAAAGGGAAACATTGCACTACAAAGCACCTTCCCACCCCAGACAGGAACCTTTTACTTTACTGTAAAAGCTAAGAATGAATTAAATGGAGAGAATTGGGTAACACAAAACCTGACTATCCAGGTAAAAAATCCAGATAAGGCTACACCACCAACAGTTGACAAACCTTCAGGAACCTATAAGAAATCTGACCTAACTTCTATTAGTTTAAGTCATGGATATAATGGAAAGACAGCAAGGATATATTATAGTATAAATGGTGGAGAATTTAAAGGAGTAGATGTAGAAGATCCAAATACAGTAAATATACCAATAAATGAAGATACCACCATTCGCGCTTATACTGACACCCTCTTTGGATTGACTGGAGTGAATAAGAGCAATAGTGATATAGCCACCTATAAGTATATTTTAGTTGAAGATGAGAACCAAGTTTTTGTCACCATAGAGAATAATTTTTTACCAGATGGTAAAATTAATGAGAATTACACAGATATTGACTTAATAGGATCTGCAAGTAACTCTGAATCCCTTACTTGGGAGGCCAGTGGACTACCAGAGGGCTTAGAAGTATATGGTGATAAGATAAAAGGGGAACCTATAGTTTCAGGGGATTATACTGTCAAGCTAATTGCTACCACTGAGGATAAAAAGGCTACTGCCAGCAAATCCTTACAGCTTCATATAGAAGACCAGCCTCTACCAGTTGCAGGAGACCCAACTATTAATAATCATCCTGACAATGCTAGCTATAAGCTAGATGCTAGTGCTACATCATTGACCGTAACAGCTAGCTCCCCTGATGGAGGTACATTAAGCTACCTATGGTATGAAAGCCAGGATAAGAGCAATAGTACACCAGATGATGATGTCTTGGTTCAAATGGGAACAGATAACAGCTATACCCCTCCCACTGATACACCAGGAGAAAAACATTATTATGTAGTTGTAACTAATAGCAAAGAAGGTTTTCAGGCAGGAAAATCAACGAGTAATGTAGCAACAATCACAGTAGAATTTGATGCCCAAAACCCCTACTTTGATGATACAGATGATAGGGAATATTTATTTACCCAGGGTACCCAGCAGACAATAATGGAAATGGCATCAGTAGATGATGGGGGTGTGTTAACTTATACTTGGTATAAAATGACTGGAGATGCACCAAGTCCAGGCACAGACCAAAAAATCACTCTCACAGCTGATGATAAAGATGGTGTATTAAATATCACTGCACCAGCTAATGATGGGGGTGAGGATAAATACTATGCAGTAGTTAAAAACTACAATGAAGCTGCTACAGGACAAAAAACTACAGAAGTGATTAGCCCCATCCATATAGTAACAGCTACTGATAAAGAAATGTTTGAAATAACCTTTGATCCGCAAAATGGCGAAGATACCTTCACCATAATAACAGACTTTGATGGCAAGCTGGAAGGCCTGCCTGCACCACTAAAAAGCGGTCATATTCTAGATGGTTGGTTTACTGGAAAAACAGGTGGAGAAAAGGTTTCCGAGGATAAAGCCTTTACAGAGAATACCACCCTTTATGCCCAATGGTCAAAGGTAACCAAAGAATATAAGATAACAAAGGGAGCCAATAGCTCTTGGAAAAAATCCAGTGATCAAGGACTGGAAATTATCTGCAATGGAGATATTGGAGACTTTAGCGGAATATTTGTAGATGGAAGTTTACTATCTACAGAGAACTACACTATAGCTGAGGGAAGCACTGTAGTTACCCTTCTTCCTGAGTACTTGGAAAGCCTTGCCCTAGGGGACCATACAATAGAGATAATGTACTCAGATGGAAATGCTACCACAACCTTTAGCATCCTAGAAGCTGGTGCTCCAGATCCAGTGGACCCAACAGACCCAACAGACCCAACAGACCCAGAAGGACCTACTATAGAAGTAGAACCAGAAGATCCAAAGGAAGGGGACCCAACTGACCCAGGTAAAACACCAGACCCAGGTAAAACACCAGGAAAAGATGGAACCTCAGGTACAGGAGCAGCTCAGACAGGGGACGACAGTAAGATGATATTAAAAATCATAGTACTATTAATAGCCCTTGGAGGAGCTATCACCACAATATTCTATAGAAAAAAAAGAATAGAAAACTAAAAAATATGAATAAACTAAAAGGATAGGAGAAAAATCTTCCTATCCTTTTCCTTATAACAAAAAGTGCTGGGGACGGTTCTTTTTGCTTTTTCTAAGGAATAAGTAACTGCAACTCCGTTCCCATATTATGCTCTTTTTACATTTAAAAAACTACCGAAAGGTAGTTTTTTATTGGAAAAGGTCAAAAAATAGGTCTTTTGACCAATAGACAAAGAAAAGTTACCTATATAAACTTAATATTAGGATAAAAATACTAAGAGAAAGGAGAAAATTATGATAGACAAAAAACTTAAAAGACTATTATTATTCACATTGATAATCATTATTCCCATAGTTATGACCTTTGGCTGTTTCAAAAAAACAGATAGTGATAAAGAACAATCCACTATCTTGACCATAGAAGAGGCCAAAACCATCACCATAGGGAAAGATTACCAGAAAATAATAGTAAAGGCCGCAGGAACAATCCTAGAGGATGGTAAGGCAGAAGAGATAATCATAGAACCATCTGTAGGAGATGGGGAAGTCACCTTGGCTAATATAGAAGGAGGGCTACTTGAAGTCCAAGGGGGAGGAACAAACTCCATATACCTAAAGGGCACCACTTCCTTTGACCGAGTAGAAGCAAAGAGGAAAGAGGGTCCTGTTAGGATAAAAAATGATGATACCACCAAAATACAAACTCTAGTGGTAGCAGAAGGCAGTAAAGATGTCATATTAGAAGGGGAGGTAGGAAATCTAGAAGTATTGGGCCATGATGTAACAGTGACTGCCACAAATACAAAGCTAGGCGATGTATCAATAGATGGGAAAAACAGTATAGTCATTATAGAAGAAAGTTCCCAAGTAGATACAGCCCTTATAGGAAAAGATGCAGAAGGCTCCAAGGTAGTTATTAATGGAAAAGCTCAGGAGGTAAGGGCAGAGGCAGAAGATGCCATAGTGGAAATAACAGGAGAAGTAGAACTGCTTATTGTAACAGGCAAGTCTAATATAGTAGTAAGAGGAAATGTAAAAGAAATACAATTTATGGTAGGAGCAGAAGACTCCCAGATTACAGTAGAGGAAGGGGGAGTAGTAGGGCTAGTCAAGAGCGAAACCAAGATAGAAAGCTCTGGACCAGGTAAAATAAATGAATTAATAACCAATAATAAAGATAATCTTTCTGGAGAATTAAAACCTGACTCCACAACAATAAAGGATAATCCATTTACAGAAGAGGAAGAAGGGGAGGATGAAACCCCACCTCAAACACCTAGTACTAGCGGTTCAACTACAAGTTCTTCCAGTACACCCGGTACAGGTACATCTAGTAAACCTAGTACACCTAGTAAGCCTAGTACACCTAGTACGCCGGCTAAACCAGATACACCAAAAGAACCAGAAAAACCAGTAGAACCAGAGAAACCAATAGAGCCGGAAAAAGTATTATATACAGTAAAATTCCTAGACCATGATGGTAAAATATTAAAAACCCAAGAAGTAGAGAGTGGTAAGTCTGCCACAGCACCAACTGCCCCAACAAGAGAAGGATACACCTTTACAGGCTGGGAGAAGATATTTACCAATGTAACAAAAGACTTGACAATCACAGCCCAATATGAAGTTATTAAATTTACAGTAAATTTCGTAGATTATGATAACACAGTACTAAAAACAGAAGTGGTAGTGAGTGGTGCATCTGCCACAGCACCGGCAGATCCAATAAGAGAAGGCTATACCTTTATAGGCTGGGATAAGGATTTTGACAGTATAGAAAATGATATTACCATTACAGCAACCTATGATACCAATAAATATACTATAACCTTTGATAGTGCCGAAGGAAGTCCAGTACCTTCGATTAAACAGGATTACAATACAACTATTACTCCACCGGCAGATCCAGTAAGGGAAGGCTATACATTTAAAGGGTGGAATCCAATAATACCAGCTACTATGCCGGCAGAAGATATAAATATTACAGCCCAATGGGAGATTAACAAATACACCATAACCTTTGAAACAGATGGTGGCAGTAATATCGATACCCAAACAATAGAACATGGTAAATCTGTAGACAAACCAGAAGATCCAACAAAAACAAATTATATTTTTGTGGGTTGGTATGCAGATAGTGAATTCACCACAGAATTTGATTTTAGCACAGAAATAAAAGAGCATACTACTATTTATGCAAGATGGGCAGATGAATCAGTAACAACTTATACAGTGACCTTTAAAAATTATGATGAATCAATATTAAAAGAATATATTGTAGAAACAGGAAAAGATGCTATAGCACCAGACAATCCAATAAGGGAAGGTCATACCTTTACAGGTTGGGATGTAGACTTTACTAATGTAACAGAGAATTTAACAGTAATAGCTCAATATAAAATCAACCAATATACCATCACTTTTGATACAGGTGATGGGGGAAGTAAAATAGAACCAATTACCCAAAATTTTGGAACAGCCATAACACCACCTGCTAATCCTACAAGAGATGATTATATTTTCAACGGTTGGAATCCAGAATTACCAGCAAACATGCCAGCTAGCAATATGGTATTGACTGCACAATGGGCAGCAAGTGATGGATATGATATTGCTACAGGTCCCAATGTATCTACTAATCCAAGTAAAGCCAAATCAGGGACACCAATTACCATTAATGTAACTCCTGATGAAGGACAACAACTTTTAGAGATAGCTATAAAAGATAGCAACGATACGGATATTTCAGAAATCGTAGAATTGACTGAGATATCAGGGCAAGAAGGTCAAGAATTCACCTTCAAAATGCCAGCCGAAGATGTAGCCGTAGAAGTAAACATTGGAGAGCCGAATAAGAAACTTCTGATAAATTCTGGTGATGATAGTAATGCGATAACTTTGAGGAATGGCATAATAGAAAGAGATGGTTTAGATGAAGATCTAAGCGGCACATTGAGATGGAGCTACTTCAATAACACTTTAACCATGGATGGTTTTACTGGTAGTTATTTGTCTAATTTGCAGTCTGAACCATTTAATTTTGATATCCAAGTTAAAGGTAATAACAATATAACTAGAAATTGGAGTAGCAGTACATTGGCTCTTGATAGAGATACTATTATAAAAGGAGATGGTATATTAGAAATAATAAATAAAGGCCATCCTGTTACAGGAGCAGGAGCATCAGGGATATCATTTTCTGGTTTTTACAGCCTAACCCTACAAGATAGTGTACAAGTAATTGTAACAAGTGAAAAGGGTGGGGAACAGGCTGTAGTTAATAGTCAAGATAGAGTAGTTATAAAAGATTCAGCAAGCTTAATTGTAAA
>FZPS01000179.1_pt156 | contig 14031 bp, 12 predicted proteins | sample 1817821 | NCBI WGS metagenome assembly FZPS01 (sample SAMEA104158645, study PRJEB21678) | metagenome | place: Germany | collected 2015-04-21 | reverse complement strand
TCCTTCCTCGCCCCCTTACGCCTAGGCATCCGCCGTGTGCCCTTCTTCGCTTGACCTGCGAAATTGTTCTTTTCTCATTGCCTCACTGTGTAGTTTTCAAGGTGCAAATTTGGTGGGCTTGGATGGACTCGAACCATCGACCTCACGCTTATCAGGCGTGCGCTCTCACCACCTGAGCTACAAGCCCCTATATGGTTGGTGGAGATGAGGAGACTCGAACTCCTGACCCCCTGCGTGCAAAGCAGGTGCTCTCCCAGCTGAGCTACATCCCCAATGAGAGTAGTCTCTCAAAACTAAACAGTGTTATGCCCGGTCAAATACTCCTTAGAAAGGAGGTGATCCAGCCGCACCTTCCGATACGGCTACCTTGTTACGACTTCACCCCAATCGCTGGCCCCACCTTCGACGGTTATTCCCGGCTTCGGGTGTTGCCAACTTTCGTGGTGTGACGGGCGGTGTGTACAAGGCCCGAGAACGTATTCACCGCGGCATGCTGATCCGCGATTACTAGCGATTCCTCCTTCATGCAGGCGAGTTGCAGCCTGCAATCCGAACTGGGATCTGTTTTAAGGGATTCGCTCAGGATCGCTCCCTCGCTGCCCGTTGTACAGACCATTGTAGCACGTGTGTAGCCCAGACCATAAAGGGCATGATGATTTGACGTCGTCCCCACCTTCCTCCGTCTTGTCGACGGCAGTCTACTTAGAGTGCCCACCCAAAATGCTGGCAACTAAGTATAGGGGTTGCGCTCGTTGCGGGACTTAACCCAACATCTCACGACACGAGCTGACGACAACCATGCACCACCTGTATAGGCTCCCTCGGGTAACCTCGGGTCGATCCCCTTTCGGTTCTCTACTACCTATATGTCAAGGCCTGGTAAGGTTCTTCGCGTTGCTTCGAATTAAACCACATGCTCCACCGCTTGTGCGGGCCCCCGTCAATTCCTTTGAGTTTCAGCCTTGCGGCCGTACTCCCCAGGTGGGTCACTTATTGCGTTAGCTCCGGCACGGATGGCTTGACCACCACCCACACCTAGTGACCATCGTTTACGGCTAGGACTACCGGGGTATCTAATCCCGTTCGCTACCCTAGCTTTCGCGCCTCAGCGTCAGTTGTAGGCCAGGAAGCCGCCTTCGCCACTGGTGTTCCTCCCGGTATCTACGCATTTCACCGCTACTCCGGGAATTCCACTTCCCTCTCCTACACTCAAGAGATGCAGTTTTACCGGCAAGCCCAGAGTTGAGCCCTGGGTTTTTACCGGTAACTTGCACCCCCGCCTACACGCCCTTTACACCCAGTAATTCCGGACAACGCTCGCCCCCTACGTATTACCGCGGCTGCTGGCACGTAGTTAGCCGGGGCTTCCTCCTTGGGTACTGTCATCTCATCCCCAATGACTGAGCTTTACGACCCGAAGGCCTTCTTCGCTCACGCGGCGTCGCTGCGTCAGGCTTTCGCCCATTGCGCAAGATTCCCCACTGCTGCCTCCCGTAGGAGTCTGGACCGTGTCTCAGTTCCAGTGTGGCCGGTCACCCTCTCAGGTCGGCTACCCATCGTCGCCTTGGTGGGCTGTTATCTCACCAACTAGCTAATGGGACGCAGGCCCATCCATGACCGCTATTCGCTTTCTTTACTTATCATGCAATAAGTAAAGGTATCGGGTATTACCTCCGGTTTCCCGAAGCTATCCCCGTGTCATGGGCAGGTTGCCTACGTGTTACTCACCCGTTCGCCGCTAAGTTTAATCAGCTTTGACCGAAGTCGCTGCTAAATAAACTTCGCTCGACTTGCATGTGTTAGGCACGCCGCCAGCGTTCGTCCTGAGCCAGGATCAAACTCTCATGTTAAAGTTTATCTTAGCTCTTTTTTTCCTCAATCAGGAATTTATTCTGGCTTTCGCCTGTGGTGTCTGTTCTCTGGCTATCACTCGCTTTATTGCGAGTTTGCCAGTTCAGGCATAACACTGATTTAGTTGTCTAGGTTCACTAGCGTCACGATTATTAATGTTACTACATTTATTTTGCTTTGTCAAGTCTTTTTTTATAATCTCTTGAAAAGCTTTGTCTTGCTGCGATTCGTGCTGTTTCCCGTGACCGCTCAAATATAATAGCATACTTGAACGTGTCATTTCAAACCTTGTTATTCGTCATTATATGCCTTTCACTATTTTATGCACCATATATTTTCATTATGCTTTAAAATACTACAGATTTCTACGGTTTTTATAAAAGAATTTTTACTGTTTTGGCCTCATGGTAGGGAATAGGATGACATCCCTAATTGAATAGGAATCCGTCAGGAGCATGACCAACCGGTCTATCCCAACTCCTAAACCACCCGTAGGAGGCATGCCGTGTTCTAGTGCAATGATGTAGTCTTCATCGAAGGCATGGGCCTCCTCGTTGCCGGCTTCCCGCTCCTTTAGCTGCTGCAGAAATCTCTCTTTCTGGTCTATGGGATCATTCAATTCGGAGAAGGCATTGGCCATCTCCCTGCCCGTAATAAAGGCTTCAAATCTGTAAGTGAAGTTGGGATTGTCTTCGATTTTCTTTGCCAATGGCGATATCTCAATGGGATAGTCGTATATAAAGGTCGGTTGGACTAAATTTGCCTCCACCTTTTCTTCAAATATAAGGTTTAATATCTTGCCCTTTGTGGCATCATCATCCACATCTTCAATATGTAGCTTTCGGGCGATATCCCTTGCCTCTTCATCGGACTTGACTTGGCTGAAATCAATATCCGTATAGTGTTTTACGGCTTCCACCATGGTCATCCTCTTCCAGGGTGGTGTCAGGTCTATTTCTTCGCCCTGGTAGTTGACTTTTGTGGTGCCTAAGACTTCCTTGGCTATATACGCCACCATGTCCTCCATCAGGTCCATCATATCCTTATAGTCGGCATATGCCTGATAGAGTTCCATCATTGTGAATTCGGGATTGTGCTTAATCGAAATGCCTTCATTCCTGAAGTCCTTGCCTATCTCGTATACTTTTTCAAATCCTCCAACGATAAGCCGCTTTAAATACAGCTCGGTGGCAATCCTGAGGTACAGGTCGATATCAAGGGCATTGTGATGCGTGATAAAGGGTCTGGCGGCTGCGCCACCGGCTATAGGTGAAAGGACGGGGGTTTCAACTTCAATAAAGCCCCTCTCGTCCAAATATCGCCTCATGGTTGTGATAATTTTGCTTCTTAGTAGGAAGGTTTGCTTTACTTCCGGATTAGTAATCAAGTCCAAGTATCTCTGGCGGTATCTGATATCGGTGTCCTTTAAGCCGTGCCATTTCTCCGGCAGCGGCCTCAGGGACTTGGAGAGGAGAGTTAAATCGCTCACCGCTACGGAGATTTCTCCCTTTTTGGACCTAAAAACCTGGCCCTCGATGCCTACGATATCTCCGATATCCAGGAGCTTGTAAAGCTGAAAAGTTTCCTCGGTGACACCGTCCTTTTTTATATACATCTGCAGCCTACCCGTCTGGTCCTGGATATCAAAAAAAGCCGCTTTTCCATGGCCCCTGATCGCCATGATTCTACCGGCTATTTTGACATCATGATTTTCAAGTTCTTCAAAGTTATCCTTTATTTGTTGCAAATTGTGGGTCAAGGAAAAGCTCTTGCCAAAAGGGGCCACACCCATTTTTTTGATTTCTTCAAGTTTGTTCAGCCGAATCTTTTGAATTTCACTGATCTCATTTACATAATCCATCAAATAACCTCCACTGCTTATTTCATGATATCAAGGATTTCATACCTTATGGTGCCAACCGGTACGGCAATTTCCACTACAGTGCCCTTGCTCTTTCCAAGCAGGGCCTTTCCTACCGGAGATTCGTTGGAAATCTTGTTTTTTATAGGATCCGCTTCAGCAGAGCCAACTATCATATATTCAAACACTTCGTTAGTGTCAAGGTCCTTAAGTCTTATTTTGGAACCAACGCCTACAACATCTGTTGATATATCCACTTCATCGATTAGTTTTACGTTCCTTAGCTTTTCTTCAAGAAGTGCAATTCTGCCCTCCACAAAGGCCTGTTCATTCTTAGCTTCGTCATATTCTGAGTTCTCGCTGATATCGCCAAAATCGATGGCCTGTTTGATTCGTGCAGCAATCTCGCGCCTTTTTACTGATTTTAAGTATTCCAGCTCCTCTTCCATCTTCCTTAGACCTTCCTGGGTTAGGACAACTTCTTTTCTAGCCATTTAATTTTCTCCCCTCTGTTTATTCCAAAATTGTATGTCCCTAATATATGTCATGGTAGAAGCTTTTATTCAGGAAAATAAAACCCCTTATTAAAGGGACAAATGATAATAATCCTCTTCATGTAAAATGAAGAGGCGAGGACAAAAAAAATCCATTTTCCTTTGACTTCTAGATTATTATAATTCAGCAGTTTACTTCTGTCAAGAATCTTCTTATATTTGTTATATTAAGGCATGCAGCGCGTAAAATTTATCATAATTGCCATACTAATTGATGCTATGGTATTATTTAGATGCAGATTAATAAGCAATTTAGTTTTAAAGTAGTTTATATATCAAGGGGCAGTGGGGGTATTAAAATGCTAGGTCTCGTGCTGGAAGGCGGAGGAGCCAGGGGAGCCTATCAAATCGGTGCTTGGAAGGCGCTGAGAGAGCTTGGCATGGAAATTAAAGGCGTTGCCGGAACATCGGTGGGAGCCCTAAACGGTGCCATAATATGCCAGGATGATTTCGATATGGCATATGAAATCTGGCACAACATGGCCTACAATAAGATACTCCAAATCGACGATGAGACGATTTCTAAAATAAAGGAGCTGGAAGTGTTCCCGGAAAACTTTTTCCACCTGGTCAAGACACTAAGGGAGCTTTTTAGGGAAGGCGGTCTCAACGTAAGCCCCCTTCGCCGGCTTTTGAAAAAATTTATACTTGAAGATAAAATTCGACAATCCGGCAAGGACTTTGGCATCGTCACAGTGGACCTGACTGATTTTAGGCCCCTGGAGCTTTACATAGAGGACATACCGAGCGGTATGCTGGTAGATTACCTGATGGCCAGCGCAAATTTGCCCTTTTTTAAAATCGATAAGATACACGGCAAGCTGTACATTGACGGCGGTTTTTTTGACAATCTGCCCATTAAACTCTTAACCGCAAAGGGCTATAAGGATATAATAGCCGTGCGACTCTACGGTATCGGCAGGACCCGAAGGATAAATAAAAAGCAGCTGAATTTAATCACCATCAATCCATCGGAGGATCTGGGAGGCACCTTGGATTTTTCACCGGAAAGGGCCCGGAGAAACCTCAAGCTGGGCTATTATGACACCCTAAGGACCATAAAGAAATACTGCGGCAATCATTACTGTATCATCGCAAACCTGCCTGAAGACTACTTCTTGCAAATGTTTTTAAAACTCAGCCCGGAAGCCGTGCAAAGCCTTGCCAAAATCCTCGGCCTTCCGGAAAATATTCCTTACAGGCGGCTGCTTTTGGAAAGGGTTATTCCTCGGATATCGGACATATTGGGCCTTCCCCGAAATTCCTCGTATAGGGATATTTTTATCGCAATACTCGAAAGGGCCGCCATAAGCTGTGGGATAGATAAATTCGGAGTATATGAATTCGATGAGTTGCTGGAGTTGCTGCTCGACAATTACCACTTGAGTTCCGAAACTGTTTCAGATAAAATTCCGCGCATTTTCAAGCAATCGGAAATTGTAATCAAATCAGTAAAAGAACAGCTAATGCCGGAGATCGTCGATGTATTTGTCAGGGAATTAAAAAAGCAAGCAGTTTGATTTAATTGTGCAAATATATTATTATATATAATGATAATCAAAACTAATAAAAAGAAAGGCGGGTATTCGATGGTCTATGATGTAGCTGTTATTGGTGCGGGGCCTGCAGGGCTTACAGCAGCTTTGTATGCAGCCAGGGCCAGGCTTTCCACGGTAGTTGTCGAGAAAATGTTTCCAGGCGGTCAAGCTGCTCTGACAGATATTATCGAGAATTATCCTGGTTTTACCGAAGGTATAAGTGGCATTCAGCTGGCAGATGCCATGAAAAGGCAGGCCGAGAGATTCGGCGCAGAGTTTACAAACGGCGACGTGGAGAGAATAGAAAAAAACGATGACTTATTTACCGTCTTTTTGAAAGGTGAAAGCATAAAGGCCAAAACCGTTATCTTGGCTGCAGGCGCACAGCCGCGGAAATTGGGAGTAAAGGGTGAAAAGGAATTCACAGGCCGCGGCATATCATACTGTGCCACCTGTGACGGCGCCTTTTACAAGGATAAGCCCATAGCCGTCGTTGGCGGAGGTGATACGGCAATCCAGGAGGCCTTGTACCTCACAAGATTCGCCAGCGAGATATACGTCATTCACCGGCGCGACCAGCTAAGGGCCACCAAAGTGCTCCAGGAACGTGCCTTCAAAAATGAAAAAATCAAGTTTGTATGGGATTCGGTAGTCAAGGAAATAAAGGGCGAGGGCACTGTTGACGAAGTCGTGGTTGAAAACGTAAAGACCGGCAAGCTCGATTCCCTGCGAGTAGACGGCATTTTTATCGCCATCGGCCACATACCCAATACCGATTTCGTCAAGGACCTGGTTCAGCTAAACGAACAGGGTTACGTGATTACCGATGCTTACATGGCCACGAATGTTCCGGGCATATTTGCCGCTGGGGACATGCGCCAAAAGGATTTGCGGCAGGTTGTCACCGCAGTTTCCGACGGAGCCATCGCCGCCGTCGAAGCGGGAAAATATCTTGAAAGCTGATAAATAATAAGGCCTCCATGGTAGACAGTCTTGTTAATTAGACTAGCTACATGGAGGCATTTCTCTTTTGCCCTTGCTATGCGATTTGCCTTGTCCAGTCTCGTTTATGCAAATGCAAAAAACTCTTGGTGTCCCGCCAAACCACTGCTATGCATTGCCCGTGATTATTTCACAGAGCTCCTTTTGAAAAACCGGCTTGCCGTCTTTTAAGACCCTCATGTTGTCCCCCGAGATTTCATCTATGACGGCGATTTCACCATCTACCCTTCCAAACTCAAACTTGATGTCTAACAACTCCAGGCCAAAGCGCCGGCATTCCTCTTCGACAATCTTGGTAATAGTCTTGGTGAGATTGACAGCCTCTCCCACCTCTTCCTCAGCCATGAGGCCCAACTGAACGAGGCTTTCTTTGTTTATAAGGGGGTCTCCCGCCTGATCATCTTTTAAAGTTATTTCAACCAGGTAATCCAGCGGCCTGCCTTCCTTTACATACTTGCCGTACCTTCTTACGAAGCTTCCGGCAGCTTTCAGCCGGCAAATAAATTCCAGGCCGTCACCAAAGGTTTCGGCCCTTTTCACCAGCATGGTATTTGCCTCGAGGTCCGCGTCAATATAGTGGGTCCTGATTCCCCTTGACTTCAAAATGGCAAAGAAGTATTTTGATAGTTTTAGGGAGGCATTGCCCTTGCCTTCAATTTTGCCGATGACCTCGTTGGCCCCCGGGTCCACGACATCACCCGAGCCGGTCACATCATCCTTAAAACGAAGCAAAAAATTACCATCTTCCGTCTCAAATACAGTCTTTGTTTTGCCTTCCCGTATTAGTTTCAAGTTCGCATCCCCCTTATTTATATAAGTTTCACACAAATGAAATTCTACATTTGTGATTTGCTTTCGGATAATGGAAGCTTTGACCCTTTTCTTGCAAATATTCCCTTACCGGCGGAACTTATATACACACCTAAGAAGACCAATATGCCACCTATTAAAGTATACGCATTCCAGGCCTCTTTTAAAAATATCACGCCGATAATTACCGCTATCACCGGGTTTATATAATTGAACATGGCCGTCTGGGAGGCTCCGAGCACCCTTATGCCCTTGTACCACATGTAGTAACAGTAAACCGAGCAAAACAGGGCCAGGTAGATTACAGCGGCCCAGGTAGTAATCGAAGCCGCCCTTATAGAGCTGACAAATCCGGGTGTAAAGGCAAAGGGCAGCATGGTGATCGTGCCGTACAGATAGGCATAGGCCATCACCACGAAGGGGTCGTACCTGTCAACTACGTCCTTGCCCAAAACCGAAAATAGGGCCCAAACGACCGAATTTAAGAGCATGAGTAAATCACCTATCAAGGTCTTTTGCCCAAGGGAAATACCCTCCCCGCCGGTGAAAACTAAATAAACTCCAAAGAAGGCCAGCAGTGCACCGAAAATGCCGCCGTATGTCAGCTGTTCCTGCCGGAATAATTTTGAAGATAGAAACATTGTAAAAATCGGGCTTGTGGCTATTAATATTGATGAATTGACGGTGGTGGTCATATCCAGCCCCGTATGCTGTAGGAGAAAATAAATTGATACCCCCAGCAATCCCAAGAGCCAAATTCGCCTTTTATCCCGTTTTTCTATAACATAGTCTTTGTAAAAAAGCTTTAGCATAAAATAAAAAATCAAAGAAGCAACTGTAAACCTCACGATTGTAAAATGCAACGGCGAAAAATCCTGAAGGCCAATTTTTGAAGCGGCCCAGGAGGTTCCCCAAAAAAAGGCAACTCCAAAAAGGCCGATATATACGCGTAGAGTTTCAGACATGCTAGCACCTCGTAATATCCTTGCAAGATTAACAATATAATAACACATTTTGCGCTGCGGCGGTATAGCAAATGTATCGCAAATTACTCAAGAAATGAAGGTAACGGCAGTCTTTTAAGTGGGCAATTTCCAATGAGGCAAGGTAACGGTGCCCCATAAAAAATAAAGCCTTGGAGAAAGCTTATCATTGCAAAGCTTTGCTAGTCCAAGGCCAAGTTGCCGCTGACAAGTCAGGCTGTAAGATAAGCTGCGTTATCTTTGCTGTTGAAGCTTCGATCCCTGTTTACAGTTTGTCAGTTATAATATCCGATATGTTTATCGCTTGTCTTAGCATATCATTTTCCAGCAGGAAGTCCTGGGTCTTTACAAGTTCCTCTATGTCCTTTTCCGTTATTGCAGGGTTAAAATCATACCAGTCGTACATGGTAATCACGTTTTCCTCGGAAAGTCCCGTCTCCTCTGCCGCCATCTTGTAAACTTCTTCCGGGTTTTCTTCCATGTGCTTCAAACTCCTGTAGTGTACATTCATGTACCTCTTTACCAGGTCGGGATGCTCTCTTAAAAACTCTCCCCTAACGGCAATAACTATGGTTGCATCCAGCAGTCCTTCCCCTGTCGTTATTATGCGGCCACCTGCATCCATTGCCTGGGGCACTGCAGGACCTGCCACAAGGGCAGCATCCACATTATCGGAATTCATCGCTGCCACCGCCTGGGGAATGCTCATGTTGATGTACTCCACATCATCGATGCTCATTTGGTTTCGGCTAAGGGCCTCAAGGAGAAGCTGGTGCAAGATGGTGCCTTTTGGACCTGCAATCTTTTTGCCCTTCAGGTCTGCTATGGAGTTTATCCCGTCTTCCCTGGTCATTATGGTAAAGGCCTTAGGAGCCCTGCTGTAAATGCCAATTATTTTCAGGTCTACTCCGTTGGCAGCAGCGAGAATTGCAGAGGTGCCCCCCAGGGCATTGCAAAAATCTAGGGAACCTGCGGCTAGGGCTTCGGTCATCTTGGGCCCTTCGGTTATCTCGGGGAAGTTGACCTTTATGCCGTCTTTTTCAAACTCATCTTCAAAGAGCATGAGTCTCTTCTCAACGATAGAGGGGACATTCAGCGGCAGCTTTACATAGGAAATATTTATCTCATCCACGCTTTTTTCTGCGGCTGCAGGAGTCTGGCTGCCTTTTTCTGCTGATTCAGTACTGCCATTACCAGGAGCAGCATCTTGTCTTGATGCACACCCCGCGACTATCGACAGGGTCATAAAAAGCACCAGGCACAAAGCCAATGTTTTTTTAACAGCATTTTTCATTATACCTACATCTCCTCCGCTAAATTTTACATTGTATATATATCTAGTCGCCCTGCTCTCCCATGATCGCCCCTAGTATTTCCTGGCGGTACTTAAAAAATCTTTCGGAATCCGGGCGCCTGGGATAGGGCAGTCCTATGGCCAATTGTTTTTTTATCCTTCCCTTGTCCATGATAACCACTTGCTGGCCCAAGAGTATGGCCTCATCCACATCATGGGTGACAAAAACAACGGTTTTCTGCTTGTTGATGAAAAGCTTTACTATTTCCCCCTGCAAGTTCTGCCGGGTAAAGGCATCCAACGCCCCTAAGGGCTCATCCATTAAAATTATCTCGGGGTCATAGCACAAGGTCCTGCCAAGGGCTACCCTTTGGGCCATGCCGCCGGATATTTGATGGGGATAGGCATCCTTAAACTTTGTAAGGCCCAAGAGCTCCAAGTGCATATCCACTTTACGCCTTCTTACCTTCGGGTCTTCCCTTCCCAAGGCAAAAGCCATGTTTTCCCCCACCGTCAGCCAGGGCATCAGGCGATGTTCCTGAAAGACCATGCTTAGCTTTGGCCTTGAGCTGGTTACATCACCCTTGCTATTTGTGAAGAAAATCTGGCCCTGGCTTTTTTCCTCCAAACCGCAAAGTATCCTGAGCAGCGTGGTTTTGCCACAGCCGCTTCGCCCCACAACGGTTACAAAACTCTTATCTTCAACTTCCAGGTTTACATCTGACAGGGCATTTATTTTGCGGCCGTTAATCCGGTATTCCTTTGACAGATTTACAATTCTAATTCCTGCCATGATTTCGACTCCTCTTTGTTCCAGTTATATAACTTTGCGGTTAGGGAGAAGAACAAGATATCGATTATGTAGCCCAGCGTGCCGATGGTGATGATACCTACTATGATAATGTCTGGCCGTGAAAGCTGTTCCGCATCCATTATCATATAGCCTATGCCCGAAGATGCAGCGATCAGCTCCGCCCCAATCAAGGCCCGCCAACTGTAGCCTAGCCCCAGCCTCATCCCTACAGTCACGTAGGGCATGGCTGATGGCAGGATAATTTTGAAAAACTTTTCCCGCACGTTAAAGCCGAAGACGTCTCCCACTTCCAAGAGCTTAGGGTCACAGTTTATGACGCCGTTTAAGGTGTTTAAAAATATGGGAAAGAAGGCCGCCAGGATAATGACGGCTATCTTGGAAGCCTCTCCTATTCCCAGCCACAAGATCAGCATGGGAATACAGGCTATAGGGGGAATATGCCTGATGAATTCTAAAGCCAAATCTAGGTAGTCCTCCAGGGGCCTCACTATGCCAATCAGTACGGCAGTGGGAAATGCCAGCAGAAAGGCATACAAAAAGCCGATAAATACCCGCTGCAGGCTGGCCATTATATGCTTTGCCAAGGTCCCCTTTTGTATTAGCTCTCCTGCCGTTTGAAGGATTTCCCGGGGCGGGGGAACGATGTATGTATTTAAAAGACCTGCTTTGGAAGTAAAGTGCCAAAGTATTACAATTGCTATCGGCAGGATTAGGCTTTTAAAGGCCTTCTGAAACTTTGTCATGTCTGCCTCCTGTCGTCAAAGGGCTGCCACTCGCCTGCCCAAACATGGACGTGGCCCGCTTTAGGATTCCAGCCGCGTGGGCAAAGGCCATTCCGTAATTGGTGATCGGCACATCTTGCTGTATCGCCCTTATGATCCTGGATAGCATCTGCTTTCTGTTGAGCATGCAGGAGCCGCAGTGGAGTATGAGCCTGTAAGGCGTCAGGTCTTCCGGAAAATCCGCTCCTGCCTTAACATCTATTTCTAGCTTGCCCCCGGCTTTCTTTTCCAAAAGGGCCGGCAGTTTTTGCCTGCCTATGTCGTTTTCCAGGGGGTGGTGGGTGCAGGCTTCAGCAATCAACACCCTGTCTCCCGGTTTCAATTCATCAATGGCATGGGCGCCTTTTATGAAAGTGCCGAGCTCGCCCTTGTATCTTGACATGATTATGGAAAAGGATGTCAGGGGCACATTTTCCGGGACAATCTCATTTACCCGGTGGAAAATCTGTGAGTCAGTTATCACCAAGTCGGGCAGCCATTTTAAGCTTTGGAGCAAGTCCTCCAATTCCGTGTCCTTTGCAACAAGGGCCATGCAGTTGTGGTCCAGCAAATCGCGTATGGTCTGGACCTGCGGCAGGATCAGCCGGTTTTTAGGTGCCTGGATGTCCTGGGGGGTCACCAGGATTACCTGTGATTTCGGCTTCAAGATATCTCCGATCAAGGCAGGGAGTTCGAAATTTGAGGGGGCATATTGGCTTATCATTTCCTTTAGTTTCCAGATATTTGTTCCCTCTTTGGCGCTGACCTTAACAAATGGAAAGTCGAAGTCTTTGCTGTACTTGTCAATGCCGGTATCTTTTATATCGACTTTGTTTACAACGCCGATTATGGGGATTTTCCTTTCCCGGAGTTTCTCATACCACTCTTTTTCTAAATCAAAACTCGAGTTTTCCGGTGAGAAGACCATCAGTGCCAAGTCCGTTTTGTCCATGACGGCCAGGGTCTTTTTGACCCTAAGCCTTCCCAAATCGCCGGTATCATCCAAACCTGCAGTGTCTATAAACACGACAGGGCCCAGCGGTAAAAGTTCCATGGCCTTATAGACCGGGTCTGTAGTTGTCCCCGGATGCTTGGAAACCAGGGCCACTTCCTGGCCCGTAATTGCATTTATGAGGCTGGATTTTCCGGCATTTCTTCTGCCGAATACGGCTATGTGAAGCCGGTTTGCCCTAGGTGTTTCATTCATGTCATCACAACCTTTCAAGGAGCCTGAGGGAGTCACCTTTGTCCCTTGCTACTTCTTTTCCCATGCTCTTTAAATACTCTTCCATTTCCCGCCGCTCTTCCCTTATGCTCTGTTCTTCGCCAAAGTCCTTGGGATAAATCTCGTACAACCTCCGGTATTTGTAAGGTTCTAGTTTTAACATTATTACATTTGCTCCAACGTGAAATGCCGATTCGGCGCCTTGTCCGCCTAAGGTCCTTAGAGCCGTAGTTGCCGGCAAATGGGCGGTCTTTACGATTAGCCTGGTAACAGCCAAAGCTTTGAGAGTCATCTCGTTGCTGCCTGCCGGTGCATCCCGAAGGGCCGTCCCCTGATGGGGGATAAAGGGGCCGATTCCCGCCATATCCACTTCCAGCCTGTTTAAAAACAAAATGTCCTTTGCTATGTCCCGTGTGGTCTGGCCGGGAAGGCCTATCATGAATCCGCTGCCGGTCTGGTATCCGAGCGTTTTTAACCGTTTCAGACACAGAATCCTGTTTGCCAGCGTTGAGTGAGGATGTAAGCTTTTATAGAGCCTCGGATTAATCGTCTCATGCTTTAATAAAAATCTATCGGCTCCATCCTCTTTCCACTGCCGGTAATCCTCATAAGCTCTTTCGCCTACGCTCAAAGTTATGGCCAGACCACCGATGGCCTTGATTTCCCTTATTATGTAGGATATTTTTTCCTTGCTGTACCACAAATCTTCACCCGACTGAAGCACTATGGTCTTGTAGCCTGCATCATAAGCCTTTTTTGCAACTTCGATTATTTCATCGGGCTCCATCCTGTAACGTTTAAGTTCTTTGTTGCCCGCGTTCAAGCCGCAATAGGCACAGCTTGCCCTGCAGTAATTTGAAAACTCTATTATACCCCTTATGTGGACGGTGTTTCCGTTGTAGAATCTGTTTATCTCATCCGCAGCTTTGAAAATGTAATCTAGGTCCTGCCCTTCGGCACAAAGCAGCTTTTCCACTTCATCTACACCGGGATGGTATCCTCCACATATCTTCTGCACAAGTTGGTAGATTTCCATAAAGCCCTCCTCATAAAAAAACCTTCGGCAAAAAGCCGAAGGTTACCATTCTTGTTCCATATTTCACTATCCCGGACAAAAAATATACGTCCAGGCATAAAATGCTCCCTCTGGTCCTTCGCCCCTTTGCTCAGAACAAATCCTTGCAACAAGGCTCCTATGGACTTTTGTATCCTCCGCATCGGAACTTCCAATACCTCGGATTTAGTTTCCATGTATATTATATACCTGAATGTAACATTGTCAATAGTAAATTGTCTCACAATACCATCGGATTACGGCGCCAGCTTTTGCGCCTCCTC
>FZPS01000174.1_pt35 | contig 14031 bp, 11 predicted proteins | sample 1817821 | NCBI WGS metagenome assembly FZPS01 (sample SAMEA104158645, study PRJEB21678) | metagenome | place: Germany | collected 2015-04-21 | reverse complement strand
CCTGAGAGTCGGACAAATCATTTGCGTCCCGCAATTTTTCCGCGGATAACGATAAAACAAAAACGGGGCGTCCGTTCAGGCGGCGGCCCCGTTTTTTTATTTCCAAGAGTCCTGATTATCGTGCAGGCCCCAGGAAGGATCCTCATAAGGAGAGGATTTGCTGATTCTGATCTCAAAGCGGCGGGAGCGGGGTTTCGTTCCCGCGCAAATGTAGAAGTACTTCCCGTCCGCGCCCGTAACATAATCGCTGACGTCGTTCAGTTCATCTCCTTCGAAGTAGATGCTGTAGGTGTAGGAATAACCGTCGGAAGAAACGGGAAGGTCGACGGTGAAGGAGAAATAGCCGCTCATGTTCCGGCCGAACCGGTATTTATACGCTGAAGAGGTCGGCAGGTAGAACATCAGCATGCTGTTGTTATAACCGGTAATCTCGGTGAATGCGGGGAAATCCGCGACCGTCGGCTCCGGCGTTACCCCGATCGGCACGTCGGTATTGAAGTTCCTGACGTTGATGAGCAGGACGAGGTCTTTGATTGCCGCGGCCTCGTGCGCCGGGATCAACGTCCCGTTGTCATCGTAGAAGATGTCGAAAATGATCGAAACGTTATAAACGATGTCGGTGACGGTGATGTGGTAATAGACGACGCTTTGGCCGTTTTCCGAGGTGACGCGGTAGGTGATGATGACGTCCTCGTCTTCCCCCGGATCCTGACCGGTTCGCGGCATCAGGGTAAAGTCCGTCGCCAGCGTCGCTTTGAGTTCCGGCGCGCTTTCATCGTTTACTTCCGGCGTCCAGTACCCGTTGGGATATTGGGAGCTGTACGCCAACCGGGACACGGTCGAGCCGGGTGGCAGATAAGGCAGGAAGATCGGCGTATATTCAACGAGCGGGATGTTCGCGACATAGCCGATGATGCGGAAGTCCGCAACACCAGCGACGTCGGCGCCGTCATAGTCGATGCCGGCGTAATAGATGCGCGGGCGATATTCGCTTACGACCTCGATGCCGTTATGGTCGGAAACGAAGATGGTACCGTAGGAGGTCTCCACCGCCGACTCCGCGAAACGGATGTCGGTAATGTAGGCGCTCGTTCCCAGGTTCTTGGTGATCATAAGCTCATCTTCCACTACGATCACCTGACCGTCGCGGTAATATCTAAACGTGAAATAATATCTTCCGGGCTTCGTCGTCTTGTCAATGATGATGTTCAGGTAACGGTCGGCGCTGTAGGCGATGCCGACGATTTCTTCCGGAGTATAGGCCGTCCCGCCCATCGTTTCCCCGATGACAGAAATGACGAAATAGGAATCGGGATTGTCCGCGTAGAGGTTGTAGATCCGGGCCGCGTAACTTTGGTCGACGCCCAGATCGACGGCGAAGTTCGTCACCTCGGCCTCGCGGGCGCAGAAGACATTGTCAATACTGACGCGATTCTGGTTCTTGAAGACCTCGGTAAGTTCCATCGGCCGCTCCGTGATGTTATGCGTGTAGGTCGCGGTCGTCGTCCCATTGCCGGCGGTCAACGAATAATGGATCATATACGTCCGATAACCGTTGTTATATACGATGTCGGTCGCCGGGTTGAAGGTAATGTTGGTAATCGTCGTATACGGCGACAGGACGATCGCGTCGAGATAGCTGACCTCGTAGGTGCGGTTATCAAGATATGGCGGAAAATCGTCCTCGGTGCTGACGCTCCAGGACAGGTTCTCAAAATCAAAATCATAGCCGAAATTGACGTAAGTGGTGAAACTCGCGCCCGGCGGATCCGTCATCTCGTCATAAGAATAATGGCGCAAATACAGAATCGCGGCCGTGGAAGAGCCGCCGCGGACAACCGGCAACTCATGCGGGGGCTCGTCGCTGTGATAATACTTGTATTTGATCGTATAGTCGCCCGCCCGGAGCGCGTCGCTGAAGGTCATCGTGAACGAGAAGTCCCCGGACGATGAGACCGATGCCACCTGCAGTTCGTAATAGGCGGGATCGACCTCGGTGGTTCCATAGTACAGTTTGATATAATGGCCGATGTTCCAACCGGCCGTAAGCACCCGTTGCGGGTCGGTAAAGTTCACGGTGATCGTCTGCGCCAGCGTGGGGGGGTTAGCGATGTAGTCAGAGTACGTGCGCGAAGTTCCATCGACGACGACGGTCAACGGCCGCGGACTTTGCACGCCGGCGCCGAGCCGCGGTTTCAGGGTAAGGCGCACCAGATAGTCGGTGGAATAGTTATCGTCGGTCAGGAATACGGTGTTACTGTAGGCCGCCTGCGAGTACACGGTGAAATAGCCCAGGTCGATCGTCGTGTTCGAGGAGATGTTGCGATAGTTGTAGGCGTTGAAGGACATGTCCGGCGGCGCGTTGCTCGATATGACCTGGCCTTCATCGGCGCTCAATAACTCGACGAAGCCCGCAAGGTCGGATAGATAGGAACCGCCGTCGAAGTCCTCGATGCGCGCCGCGACCATCGCCATCGCCGGAACGACGGCGGAAGCGATCCGGAAGGTCGTCGTGGTCTGGGTGGATATGATCTGCTGGAGGCTGAGTTCGAAGGTGATGGTCCTGGTATTATAGTTGATCGTCGGATTGATCAAAACCGTACCGCTGCCTCCCACCTCTTCAAGCCAGATGCTCTGACCTTCCTCAAGCAGGGCGGATTTATCGCTGTAGCGCGTCTGTAAGAGCGCCGTGTAGCTGTCGCGGATATCCTGACTGAGCGGATCGCGTTTCGTGGAATCGATGGTTTCGTAATCGCTGTCAAAGGGCAGGATCTCCTTCAGACGGTACAGATCGGTCAGGTCGGTATTGGCCGGTAGGACCGAGCCGAAGGTGCTTCCCGATGATGTGGACAAGACGTACATCCCGTATAAACGGTTGGGACGGAAAAAGTCGGACAGGACCCCGTTTTCGACGTAATAAATGTACGAGGTGATCGGTTCGTCGTTGGAAAGCAGGGTGCTGTCGTCGCGCATCTCGAAATCTTCAGCGTAGACGAATTCCCCGTGCAAGGCGTAGGGATTTTCGGTAATGAGGCGCATCGGAATGTTTTTACCGCGGTAATATTTGTTCCTGTCCAAGTTGGACTGGGTGCGGTTGAAACGCGTCTCGATGGTGCTGGAAAGCCGCCACGGGTTGCTGTACTCCTCGTACGGCCCGCCGGAAACGACGGTGGCGCTGTCGGACACGTCACGCCACTCGGCATTGATGAGCGTGCTGGTGACGACCGATTCCACACGTCCCTTCTCATAAGCGGTTCCGCCGATCGCGTAATACATCGTGGCGTAAATAGATGTTTCGCTGAAGCGCTCGACGTACTGCTGCGTATATCGCCGCCACGTCCCGCCGACATATTCGTAACGATAACGCTCGTTATTGATGCGTTCGACCTGATAAGTATATCGTAAACGGTCCGATTGCGTTCTGCTTTCTTCGTAAAAATATTCGTAGCCGGTAAACACGGCCTGGGTCGTGTCGTTGATGCGGGCGCTGTAATAAATACAGTCGGGGAAAATGTAATAACGGGCCGTACTCGACCATTCGTAAACCTGGTCAAGCCTGCCGATCAGGTCGACGTTCGGGTCCATGTTGACGATGAAGTCGAAATTCCCGCCCGATCCCGATGCCGTCATCTCACCGTTACGGCCGCGCTGCAGGCGGCCGAAGATACCGCCGATGCCGCGTTTGCCTTCCGGCCACCGGGTGATGTCGCCGGCGACGGTATTATGGGGAAAGATGAAGTCATCGTCCGGATCGTAAAAATACGACGAGATGTCAGCATACGACATATTGACCTTATTGATCAGATCATAATTGTTCTGTCCACTCGGACGGTCCTCGACGTTGACGGCGCGGACCGAGCCGTAATGGATGGCGGTGTCGATGGATACCGTCGTGGTAACCGTGCTGCTTCCGCCAGTAACATAGGTCGCGCCAATGATTCCTCCGGCCACGTCGGTCGAACTGACATCCCCGTGGTTGACCATTCGGCGCATGACGCTCAAACCATAGCCGATGACGCCGCCGGCCGAGGAGTAGATACCGGGACGTTCGTTGGTGCCTTCGGTCGTCGTGACCGAATTTGTACCGTCATCCTCGCTGGCGTAGTATTGCGTCGCTCTGGACGTTGTTGTTTTCGTGGAGTATTCAACGATCGTCTTGGTGACGCTGCTGATCTTGCCGTAGTTGATGCAGTTGGAAAGGATCGAACTTTGAATATCGTTGACCAAAAAGCTCGTCGGTACGGAACCGGCCGTTATTTCCGAGTAAAGGCAGACGGCCAGGATCCCGCCGGCGCGGGCGTAGTTCTTGGCCACGGCCAGCACTTCGCCGCTGTTGGCGGAGTCGTAGATCCGTGAAGTTCCAGCGCCAACCGCCGCCGCGACGCCGCCCGCCGTGATACCGCCGCGGAACGACTTGACCGATCCGGCAACGTATTCTTTGTCATCGATGTCGATCAGATTAGAGTTGAGGTCGCTCAGGTTCGCGAACGTCACATTCCCCATGTTGATGACGTCCTGCACGGAACCGCGGTTGATCGTCACGACCCCCCCCGCAAAGATATTTACCTGGCCCTTGATGCCGTAGATAGTGGAACTGTACGTTGATTTCAAGTTGCCGTAGTTGACGGAATTGATGATCCCATACGTCGCGACCGGCCTGTTAGAATCGTCCTGATTCTGCAAGTCGCCGGCGTAATTCAGGTTGACCAGACCGGAAATGTAGACATTGCCGGTATAGGTCGTGCCTGAGGAGACCGTAAGCGGGGTGTTGTAATTCGCCAGGATGATATCGCCTTCGTTTAGGCAGTTCCGCATGTATTTGTTGTTCGAAAGCGTCTTGGCAATGCCGGCGATCCAAAGCGAATACGAGTTATTCGTGATGGAGTAAAGGGTAATCTGCCCTTTGTTGTACACGTTCAGGAAATCGACGTTTTCCTTAAGCGTGATCGCCGCGATCGAGACCTCGCGGTTGAACGTGCGATCGTGATAGGTGATGTCACCCTCGTTTTCGACGAAACGGAGCAACACCGGAGCAGAAGCGTTGGGATTATGGTAGACGCCGCGGAAATCGGCATCCGCGTTGATCGTGAAATTGGCGTAGTTCGTGGATTGCGATAGGGTGAATCCGTGCGTACTCACGTCGCAGACAAGCGCGGCGTATTGCAGGCTGGTGTAATTGCTTACGGAAATACCGCCGTCGTTATACAGGCAGACAAGTTCCGCCGCTTCCTCATGGCCGCAGGCAGCCACTCCGCCCGCATAGACCGCGTTGGTCCCGGCGCCGGTGAAATCCAATAGTCCCTGGTTCGTCCATTCGCCGAAACCGGATGCAAGCTCATACGCCCGTCCCCGGCTCATGCCGACTACGCCGCCGACGTATTGTCTTAAGCCGGAGGTGCTTAAACTGCTGACGTTTATTTCGCCAGCATTGGTGATCCAGCCTAAGAAATGGCGGACGTTCTGAGCGTTGACGACCTCGCCGATGATCCCGCCGGTCTTGATTTCCTTCGTCGCGTCCGAACTCACGACCGCGCCCGTCGAGCCGACGCCCGTGATCTCCATCGCGTTCAAGATATTATAGAGGCGCAGGGCCCGCGTTTCCAGGGTTTTTCCGACGACGCCGCCGATGGCGTAGTCAATGACGACGTTGTGATCGGAGGAATAGGCGCGATTGGAACCGGCGTTGAAGGTCCCTTCGATATACACGCCCTCGATCCTTCCTCCTGCTAGTCCGACAACGCCGCCGGCCGCCATCTCGCCGATCGAAGTGGCGCCAAGATCGGCGGTGAGGTCGACGGAGACGTCGAGGATCGAACCGCCGTCCAAAACCGCGGCAATCAGGCCGATCCTAAATTCCGAGCTGTAATATGCAGCTGTGTCGGTGAGGGTCAACGATGCGTCATAAAAGACGATGTCGGATACGACCCCGCTCAAATATGTAAACATGCCGGTATGGTAGTTACCGTCGATGATGATGCCGTTGTTAAGCGCGAAACGGGAAATGTAGAAACGTCCGCCCGCGCCGTCGTCACCGCTCAGTTGCCCGGAAAACTCGATCGAAGGGGGCACGTACGCCGTCGGCGACACCTGGTTCATGTCGATGTCGTCAACCAGGCGGTAGTGGGATGATCGGAATGGTTTGTCGTGATAGACGGTGATATAATTGAGGAGCTTCGCGAAGATGACCAGATCGCGCGCGTCGGCGATCAGATACTCGTCCGTATCGTTATCGTATGCGAGTCCCAGAAGCGAAGGATAGCGGTCGTCGTCGTAATAAAACCAGCCCGGACGCAGGACCTCGGAGCCCGATTTCAGGGTTGCCGTTTCCTCGCCGGTCGCCAGGGTGTTGGGAGCAGTGACGGTGAAGTCGATTCCACCGATGTTGACGGTCAATTGATATACGTTCGCATCATACGCCAGGTTAAGGGCCGTACCCCGGTTCGTGAACAACACCGGCTGGACCTCGAAACTGTTGATATAGGAGCCGTTGATGACGACTTTCGACACATAATAGGAATCAATGAAGATGCCGTCGTTTTCGAAAACAATGCCCGCGGCCTGGTAGTCGCCGCCGCCGGCGCCCACCGTCGCCCGCATCCGGATGCCGGCACGGAAGATGTCGTCGCGGTTGTCGATGACGTAGACGTTCTCGATGACGCCGTCCTCGGTGTTGTGTCCAACGAGGTTGGCGGCGCGGTAAATGCTCGTATGCTCCATCGTCAGCTCGAACGTAGGATTGATGATTCCGAGATTGCAGATCCGTCCGGCGTTGTAGGGGAACATCGCGTAATAAGGCGCCAGAGCCAGATCCTCCTGGTACTCCCCTTCGCCGTCGACGGTCGTCAAGAGGTCGTAGTCCGCGAAGTAAAGGTTGCTGATCTCAAACCCGCGGCCGTCGAAGGTCCCGGTGAAGATGTTGTGCGGCTTCGCGCCGCTTAAAAGTTCAAAGGAATAACCGATCGGGATGAACTGCCGCGATTTCATCACCGCGTAATCGATGTCCTGACCCAGCACGTAATCAAGGGAAAGGAGCACGCCGATGACCTCGGGCGACAGTTTCACGTTTTGCGTCGGGTCGGAGGTCATGTAGATCTGGTCGGGATGATAGCAGACATCGATCGAGAAACGGTAAAGTTCCTCGGCGCTGTCGAAACGGATCTTCTTCCCCGCCGCGCCCGCTTCGATCTGGGCGGCCGTGGCGGTCGCGGTCGCGATCGTCGCCCGGAATTCGGTATAGGAAATATAGGTATCGTCGGGCGTCGTCGGGATGATCGGGTCGAAGTCGTGGTTACCGAGGCGCTCACGCGGCACATATTCCTGCTGCTCGTCAAGGATCCTTACCATCTGGACGGTGCTGACGAAAACGAACAGGCAGACGATCGTTAATGCGTATATCGCTCTTTTCATCACCATGTTCCTCCCCACGGGGGATTATTGAGTCCCCAGTTTTCCTGCGGTCCCCGGTAAGCCTGGACCGCTTCCGTCCTGATTCCCATCTGGATCGAATAACCGAGCGGCCGGGTGTTGTAATGAACGCCGGGGAAATACGAGGCAACGAAGGAAATAATGTTCGCTTCGTTTGCGCTGACGCGCTGGACCTTCTGCTTGCAGTAATAATAATCGTCGGCCTCGTTGTAATACCAGTTGGTTTGGTCGTAATAGAATTCCGTCCGTTCCGCGATGATCGGGATCTCCGTGCGGTTCCCGAGATAGTCGACCGTCGTTATCACCAGCTGGTCAAGCAGTTTTATCCGGATATAGGTGTCGACGTCACTTTCGACCACGACCCGCATCCGCACGTTCTCGATGAACTCGACGCTCTCGCGGTCGACGACGTTGACCTGGTACACGCCCTTTTTCTTGATATTGAGGGTGGGATTGATGACGACCTCGGACGCCGGGTATTCGTTTCCGCCCTTTTCGTAATAAAGTTCGGTCGAAACGTGCACCGTGCCGAGGACGACGTTGTTTCCCGCGCTGCCGATATCCAGCAGAAAAGCGGTGATCAGCGTTCCCAGCAATACCAGGATGAATGCGATCATGGCGATGATGATGTATTGTTTTCTCATGCAGAACCGCCCCTTTAGAAAAAACAGATATCTTGCTTCTTAAGATATCCTGTTTTAGTAAGTCTGATCCAGCCTCACGATGAAATTGGTGATCGTCAGCGATTCGTATCGGAATTCCGCTGAAATCGTTTCGTTTATTTTGATTAGGAAATTGAATTCGTAGGTGTCCCCTTCGGCCAGGAACAACTCCGTAAAAAGCTCCAAATCGCCGTTGACGAAGGCCAGGTCTTTGGTTTCCGGGTCGGTGAAGGACACGGAAAAGCCTTCGTACATGCCGGCGGCGGTGGCGATGATGTCGTTGATCGATATCGACAGGATTCCGTCGACCGTCCCCATGTTCCTGACGACGAGCCGGTAGGTATAGATTTGACCGGGAATTACGTTGGTAAACTCGATTCCGGCCGTGGTGATCTCGGCGTACGTTCCGTCGTCGAGTTCGCCGTCGAAATCGGAGTCAAGCCCGTAGTAGAGATTGCATCGGGCTCGCAGCGCGCCGGTGGTGATGACGACCGGCTCGGTCTTTTCGCTCACCATGAACCAAGCGAGGACGATGACGACGGTAAGAAAAAAAGCGACGATGACGGTAAAAATGCTGTAAAGCAATGTCCTTTTCAAGTCGCCGTCACTTCCCTTTTTTCTTGATTTCCACATAAAGTTGCCGGCCGACGACGTAAAGCAGGACGACCGACAAGATGATCAAAAGCGGATACCGGCTCTTAAACAGGATGCCGGCGAAAGGAATCTGGAAGACCATCACGCCGATCACGTCCGTCAATGGGCGCGGTGCGTCGGGATTGTCGTTGGCGTCCCCCTTGGTCACGACATAATCGTCCCCGATTTCCACCACCCGATGCAAAAGCGGGTAGCCGGCGGTCTTCACCGCGATGATCGACCCCTTTTCATACTTCCCGTCCGTTTTCACATACACAAGGGCATATTTCCGGATGGCCGGCGCCATGCTGTCCGAGGCCACGACATAATGCCTGATCCCGAAAAGCTGCACCACCGCTGTCACCGCCAAAAACACCAACAGCAGCACCAGCGGGACGGCCAGAACCTTCTTTATCATGTCCCGGATGAGGCGGGCAGGCCGGTCGAGAAGTTGATTTCATCCTGGTCGAGCGTCGCCCAATCGACGAAGTCGCCTTGCTTGGCCTCGAACACGAGGGTGATCGTGAAAGACGAACCGCTAAAGTCGTTTCCAACCTTACTGCCGTCCAGCTCGATGCCCGTGATCACCGTGATCGAGGTGACGGTGGTCGGAATCAGGTATTTCCCGTTATCCTCCACGGTATCGCTGCCGCGGTAGTAATAATACCCGTCTGATAGCACCCAGCCCGTCCCAATCGTCAGATTGACGTAATCGGAACCGTCGCCCCCCAGATACTCGGATGTGATTTCGATTTTGAACCGCAGTTCGGTCCGGATCGTCGAAGTGTTGGTCAATTTGTACGGGATGGTGACGACATTCTCCCCGGGTACGACGTAGTTGGTGCTGACTGCGCCCGACCACTCAAAGGAAACGTCCCCGAGGGTGAAATCCGTCGGCCCGGTCGTGGCGGTATCGGTCAGCCAGGCGACGATCAGGTTGGCCGTGAGCGCGGCTATGGCGAGAAAAAGCAACGTTAAGATGGCGATGAACTTCTTCTTTCCCATATTATTCTCCCGTGATGTTGAAGATTATGTTGATTGCGGCGATGGAAAGGATCCCGCCCTGATAGCCCAGGGCTTCGGTATTCTGATCATATACGAGGATGAATTCCAGCACCCGCGTCTGATTCGCCGAAAATTCCAGATCGTCGAATATCTGAAAATCGTGATTGGCATCGATGATGTTGTTCAAACGGTACAGGTTTAATTCCTGGCCGTGCCGGATGACCGGCTCTTCCGGTTCGACCGCCACGGGATAATCCGTGCCGTCGAGGACGAACTTCCCCCCGTCCAGGAAAAAGACGTCGAGCATGTCGTAACCTTCGTTTTCGTTCTCGCTGAACACGCCGAGCATCCAGATGTCTGCGGTCACGGGATGATTGCCGTTGTTGGTTATGGACAGGCGGAAATACAAGCGGTCGTTGGGGAGGGTGTTATGGAAAAGCTCGTAGACGTCGGCAGCGGAAACCGCCTCGGTATACTCGTCGTCGTTCCTTTTGATATCCAGCCTTAAATCCGCCGAATAATTGTTGACGTTGACCACAAACTGCTGCACCCGCACCGCCGGTGTCAGCGTGATCCAGGCGTAGACCACGCCGAACAGCAGAAGTAAGGCCGCCGCGAACAGTAAAACCGAATTAATCAAGTTTTTTTTCATGCCGGACTCCCCAAAAGAATTCGCCGCCGTTACGCATCATGTATATTATATAAAAATTTTTCCATATTTACAATTATTTTTTTAATTTGACAATAAAAAACGAAAAATCCGTCATTTTTCCCGCCTAAACAAAGCCGCCCGGACCTCCTTATATAACAAAAAAGCCGGCGTTGCCGGCAGAATTTTTTATTCCGTTGTGTCCGCGCCCTTCTTCTCGTCGAAGCGGGTCAGATAATTGACAAGATACGCGCTTACGATAATCGCAAGCACCCCGACCGCCCATTCCCAAAAACCGCTTCCCTTGATCGCTTCGCCGTATTCCCGGTACATCCCGTAAATGATCGCGAAGGGCGAAGCAATGAGCAGTCCGAAAATCGCGTGATAGACGGTCCGCGGATATCTGGCAAGCATGGCCTTGATGATCTTGGCGATGATGATGATGCCCGCGATCACACCCAAGGCAAACGGTAGCAGCATCACGCCCGCATTCACCATCCCGGGAAAATCGATGGTGGTGAAGGCGGCGATGAAGTTGCCGATCAGGCCTTCCCAGATGAAATCGTAATAACCGAAGGCAAGCAAAATCATCGAACCGCTCACGCCGGGGATGACCATCGCGGCGGCGGCGATGACGGAAAGGAAGAAAATAATGATCGCGGTTTGAAAATCGTAATCGACCGCGCTCGGGGTCTTTCCCTTCAGGAAAGAAACGACGATCACGATGATCGCGCAGGCAAAAAAGGCGATGAGGTCGGCCGGTTTGCCCTTACCCTCCGCGGCCTTGGCGCGGATGCTGGGGATCGCGCCGATGATGAGTCCGACGAAGAACATCGTCGTCGGGATTGGGAAATTACCAAGCAAAAAGACGATCAGCTTGACGGCAATGATGACACCGACGATCACGCCTAAAAAGAGCGCCCACACGTCCTTGAGCGCGCGCAGCGGTCGTCTCAGAATATCGCTCAACGCGCCGATCAGGCGCTCGTAAACGTTCAAAATGACGGCCATCGTGCCGCCGCTGAACCCGGGAATGACGTTTGCGGCCCCAATCGGGATTCCCTTGATAAAATCCGTGACCAGTTTTTTAACCATGCTTTCTCCCTTTCGGTGCAATCATTATATCACAATCGCATGCCTTTAAAAACTTTTTTCGTTCGTCCGATCCGGCGGTCCCTCATGCGTAAACTTTCTCAAAAGCCTTTCCAGGTATTTGTGTCCGTATGCCCGAGCATCGAGCGTAAGCAGGATGACGACCATAAAGGTCCCGAGCGCGTTCATGATGAGGTCGATCACCACTTCCGACCTTGCGGGGGAATATGATCCGGCCGGCATGACGGTGCGAACAAGGACGTATTCGACGATTTCCCAGATGCCGACGCAAAAGCCCGCGAAAAACAACCCGTAGGTCAAAAGCAGTGAGAACTTCAGAAAACCGACGTTGTCGAGCCGCGTCGCGATGAAGATCCCGAGCAGGACTAATAGCGCCCCGGCTAGGAAGTGCGTGAAATCGTCGTACCAGGAGATGATCCGGTAAAAGCCGAGGATGATCCCGAGCAAGATTGTAAGGACGAGAAAATAATAATAGACGATCACGACGACATTCGGGATCCTGACCTTCAGAAGCGCCGCGATGAGGTTGGGAAGCCAGGCGGAAGCGACGAGTCCCGCCGCAGCGAGCAGTTTGTAATTATACATGCCTTCCCGGGCGAAATAAATGATGAGCCATATCGCCACCGCGGTAATGATCATTAAGAATAAACGAGGATAATCGAGGATGATTTTCTTCTTCATATCCCTATTATTTTCCGGGAACGGAAAAAAATACGGAAAAATCAGGCGTCGAGGAAAGCAAGGATATCCCTGACGATTTCCTCGCTGGCGCGGGACAGGAGCATCAGGTGCGAATGGTCCTCGTAGATCTTCAATACCGTGTTTTCGTGCCGGCACAGCGCGCGCATCATCCGGACCGATTCCTTGGGCACGAGTTGGTCGAGACGCCCCCAGGCGATGAAGCAGGGGACGTTGATTTCGGTGGTTCCCTCGTTCGCCGTCTTGATCAGGGTCTTGAAATTCTGGTAAACCTTTCGCAAATACCTCTTCATATATTTCTCGCGGACGATCTTCAGGGCCTTGAAATCGTCGGAAAACATCGTCTTCAGTTTATCCTTGTAATAGCTGACGCCCTCGCGGTCGCGTTTGAAGTACGCCTTCTCCATCGCGTAGAAGTTCTTGACAAGATAGCGGATCTTCGAAAAGGGCATATAGAAATTAAAATATTTATTCGCCGGGGCCAGAAGCACGAGCTTATTAACCGAATGGCGCTGGGCAAGATAGGCCGAAAGCGCGCCGCCGAGCGAAAAACCGATCACATCGACGCTGGGAGAGGAGGCGGTCAGTTCCCAGATCTTGTCCTCGATTAGCGCCAGCGTTCCTTCCGCTGTGAAATCGTGATAACTCTCATCCGCGCCGTGCCCGGGATAGACGGGAATTTCGATCCGGGCGTATCGTTCCTTTAGATGGGGAAGCAGGGGTGTGAAATCCCCCGGGTCCGACAAAAACCCGTGCAATAACAACACCGCTTTTTCCATGACTTTCTCCTCCCAAATGCTATTTATCGCAATCCGACCAGATATAAAATAATCACAAGCAACAGCGCCGGAAGCATGTTCTCGGCCTTGATTTTCTCCGGCAGGATGAAATCCAGCCCGATCACCGCCACGATCGCATATCCCACCAGACCGAAGGCATCGATCAGGCCGGCCGGCATGAAGTTCCCGAAGGCGAGGCCCAGACCGGTGAGCGCCCCCTGGTAAAGCAGGACCGGCACAGCCGCGAGCATCACGCCCGCGCCCAGCGACGAAGCGAGCGCCAGCGCCGTGATGCCGTCGATGGCCGCCTTGAGGTAGATGATCGACGGATCGCCGAGGGCCGCGTTGATGCTTCCGACGATCGCCATCGCCCCGATGCAGAAGACGAGCAATGCGGTGATGAACCCCTCGGAAAAGGCGCCCTTGTTTATCTTCCGTTCGAGATACGCGCCAAACCGCTTCAACTGCACGTCGAGGCGCGCTGCCACGCCGATCAGGGTCCCCAGGGCGATGCTTATGATCAAAAGCAGGTCATAGCGGACGAGGTAAAACGCCGAGTTCACCGTCCCGATGATCCCGAGAAGCAACACGACGACGCCGACCGCTTTGAGCACGGCCGCGCGCAGATCCTCCCTGATCAGGCGTTTGAAAAAGACGCCGAGCGCCCCGCCGAATACGATCGCCAGCGCGTTAACCGCGGTCGCGAGCATCCTTACCCTCCCCGCGGCCGTACTCCCGCTCGTACGCCCTGATCGCTTCCGTGATCACTTCTTCGGCAACCGCGCGGCCGAATGTCTGAAATCCCGTCGTTTCTTTATGTTCCAGGTTCTTGTATACCTTAAAAAAATGCTCGATCTCATCGGCGAGATGCGGCGGCAGGTCCTCCAGTTCATGATAATGACACCAGACCGGGTCGCGGAAGGGAACGGCGATGACCTTGTCATCGACGAGGTCCTCGTCGATCATCCGCACGAGACCGATCGGGTAACACTCCACAAGCGAAAGCGGCTCCAAATCCTCGCCGCATAAAACCAAAACGTCGAGAGGATCGTTGTCTCTGCTCAGG
>FZPS01000059.1_pt216 | contig 14036 bp, 15 predicted proteins | sample 1817821 | NCBI WGS metagenome assembly FZPS01 (sample SAMEA104158645, study PRJEB21678) | metagenome | place: Germany | collected 2015-04-21 | reverse complement strand
TTTCCGCATAAAGAACAATCTTTAAACTCCTCTATCTTGTTACTTGGAATGAGGATTATCTTTGGTGCATTGTTTTTGAATCATGGGATTCAAAAAGCAATGAACTTTGAGACTTTATCTGCTACTTTTCCTGATCCATTGGGAGTGGGTAGTGAGTTTTCTTTGATATTAGCTATTTTTGGAGAAGTGGCATGTTCTATTTTATTCATCCTAGGTTTGTTTCATCGATTAGCGTTGATTCCTATGATGGTAACCATGTTGGTCGCTTTTTTTATTATTCACGGAGCTGATCCGTTCGCAGTTAAAGAGTTGGCACTGGTTTATCTTGTAGTATTTGCTTTCATGTGGTTAGCAGGTCCAGGTAGATTTTCTGCCGATCATTCTTTGGGAAAATTAATCCGTAACAAACTTGGTTTTCAAGAGCCACAGCGAGCTACTTATTATTAAGTTTGTCTATCTAATTTGTATTTTATTGAATCTAATATCTGTCAGGTGATGATAACGAAGCAACGGCTGATAGTACATACCTGACAGATGTTGGATTTTCGAAGATATTAAAGGACTTTCATCCTCAAATAATGAGGTTTACATAAATATAATATTTTATCCATAGCATAGTGTATTTATAGATTAATAGAAGTTTTTTAGATTATTAATAGCCAAAGTTTCTTCAGTCTGAGAGAAGACATTGCGGAATTAATATGACAATTGTCTTTTATTCTTATGTTATATTTGCATAATGAACCAGTAGTGGATAATAAGAAGAACAATAAAGTGAGGATATTAGCTATAATCGTTTCCTACAACTTCGAACCTTGGTTGGAACGAAATTTAAACAGTTTAATAAACTCAGAGCATCCTGTGTCTATTCTTGTCATTGATAACTTGTCTTCAGACCAAACGGTCCAACATATACGAAACGAATATCCTGAAGTACATTTGATTACTAACACTAAGAATCTAGGGTTTGGAGCGGCCAATAATATAGGCCTCAAGATGGCGATAGATGAAGGATTTGATGCGGTATTTCTTTTGAATCAAGATGCCTGGATTGACAGGAAGACAATCGGAACACTTGCGTCTTTAAGTCTAAAGGATCCATCGATAGGCGTTTTGTCTCCGGTACATTTAAATGGTGCAGGAAATTATTATGACAAAGGATTTGCTGATTATACGCAACTAAACTCACTCGATGAATTATCTCAGCTTGATGAATTTATTAATGTATCTTTTATCAACGCTGCATTTTGGCTCATACCTGTCAAGGTTCTTAAAGTCGTTGGTCTTTTCTGTCCTTTATTCTATCACTACGGAGAAGATAAAGATTATATAAATCGGTTAATCTATCATGGTTTTACTGTCGGTTATTCACCCCACGTATTTGGCTATCACGACAGAGAACAAAGAGAGGTTAATGAAGAAGCTCTTTTCAGAAGTGATAAAGTGTATTTTTTTACAGAATATGTCAATATACGGTATTCTTTTCTAAAAGCTTTTATTCTTGCCGTAGTTGCACCGTTAAAAAAAGTTCTTTTTCATATAAGGAAAAGAAGTTTGAAAAACGCTTGGCAATATTTAGGCCTCTCTTTTTCTTGCCTTGCCAAAACTCCTGCTGCTATACGCTATAGAAGAGTTAATAAAAGGGAGGTTAAAAGGGGTTGATAAAATAAGCTTCATTTTTTACTTATACACAAAGAAAAGGGAAAGCAGCAATGCCTAATAAGGATGGAAGTTATTGGTTGGATATTATTTGATGTCTTCCTTTCTTTCAGTGTTTTCTTTTATAGCAAAGCAAAAGAGTCAGAAATATGTCCGAATTCTAAATATACACAGAAAGTCAGGAGATATATATAAGTCTGTTTTTATCACAGTATAGGTCTTTTAAAAGAAATGGAATAACCGAACTTTCGTTGAGTTCCGGTTGAATAGAACGGCCCTTACACAACTAATAGATAACGATAGATGCTGATTAAGATAAGAAAGAGGTATTTCATTGTTTTTTGAAATACCTCTTTTTATTTATATCCTATAACTTATCTCATTTCCTTAAAAAGGAAGATCATCTGTTTCATTATTGGGGTTAAATTCGGGTATTGAATCTGGTGCAGGAGGAGGAACCGGAGCACCGGAAAAGTCGGATGCATTGGTTTGTGCTTTCTCTACTCGCCAGGCTCTGATACTATTAAACCAACGATCATTCCATTGCCGGGCATCAATATCGAAAGAAATAGTTAAGTCATCTCCCATTTTAATGTTAAACTCATTTATTTTATCTTCTCCAAAAACGGTGAAACACATTTTTTTGGGATATTGATCGTTGTTTTCAATGACATATTCTTGTAGTTTCCACTCACTACCGGATGATTTTGAAACTCCACTTTTTGGGGGGAGCACCGCAATAATTTTACCTGTAAATTCCATTATTCTCTAATTGATTTATTTGGTGCGAAGTTACAATTATTTAAGGACTCTATAGAATAAGAAGGGGAGTATTTTAATTCTAAACATTACGATATGATGATCTTTTTTTCTTAACTTTGGCAATAACATAAATAAAAAACCAAAATAATTTAGTATATGAAATTTATAGTTTCGAGCACTTCGCTCTTTAGCCACTTGCAAGCTGTAGGTCGTGTAATCAATGCTAAAAACACTCTACCCATTTTAGATTGTTTTTTATTTCAAATGAAAGAGGGTGTTTTATCAATAACTGCTTCTGATGGAGAAACCACAATGATGACCTCTGTTGAAGTAAATGAAAGTAGTGCAGATGGTGATTTTGCCATTAATGCAAAAACTATTTTAGATGCATTGAAAGAGGTGCCCGAACAACCTCTCTCTTTTGATATTAATACAGAATCGCAAGAGGTTACTATACAATATCAAAATGGACAATATAGTTTAATGGGACAGGCTTCTGAAGATTTTCCTCAATTAGTTGAGTTAAATAAAGAGAAGACGGTTGAATTAGAGATGAAACCTGAAGTTCTGTTAGATGGACTTAATCGCTCCGTTTTTGCGACAGCAGATGATGAGCTTCGTCCGGTTATGAATGGTATTTACTTTGATATTGATACCTCGACGATAACTTTAGTAGCTTCGGATGGTCATAAATTAGTTAAGTATCAGGTGGAAGTGGAAGCAAATCCTGAACGTGCTGCTTTTATATTACCAAAGAAGCCGGCTAATTTATTACGTAATATTTTAGGTCGTGAGCTTGATTCTGTAAAGATCAGTTTTGATGAGAGAAATGCAGTTTTTTTATTGAAGAATTTTAAATTGGTCTGTCGTTTGATTGAAGGAAGATATCCTAACTATAATTCAGTTATTCCGCAAAATAATCCTTTCCATGTAACCATAGATCGTCAGTTATTTATGGGTGCTTTACGTCGTGTTTCAATTTTCTCTTCACAAGCCAGTAGTTTGATAAAACTTCACATTGAGGATAATGAAATTAAGATTTCAGCTCAAGATATAGATTTTTCTACTTCTGCAGAAGAGGTTCAAAGTTGCCAGTATGATGGTTCACCTATGAGTATAGGATTTAAATCAACTTTTTTGATTGATATATTGAATAACATTTCATCTGATGAGATTATAATGGAACTAGCTGATCCATCTAGGGCAGGAGTAGTACTACCGGCAGAACAAGAAGAGGGACTCAATCTTTTAATATTGTTAATGCCTATGATGTTGAACGATTAATAGACTAATTCTAGTAGAATAAATAATGAAATTAAACTTAAAGAACCCTATTGTTTTTTTTGATTTAGAAACAACAGGAACCAATATCAATTCAGATCGTATTGTAGAGATTAGTTATATTAAAGTTCATCCTAATGGTAATGAAGAGGGGAAGACTTTACGCATTAATCCTGAGATGCCTATTCCTGAGGAATCATCTAAAATTCATGGAATTTATGATGAGGATATAGCTGATTGTCCAACCTTTAAAGAAGTAGCTAAAAACATAGCTAAAGATTTAGAAGGGGCAGATTTAGCGGGATTTAATTCTATTCGCTTTGATATACCTGTGCTTGCAGAAGAATTCTTACGGGCAGGTGTGGATATAGATTTGAGCCGTCGGAAGTTTGTAGATGTTCAAGTAATCTTCCATAAGATGGAACAACGAACATTGGAAGCGGCATACAAGTTCTATTGTGATAAGACATTAGAAGATGCACATTCAGCAGAAGCCGATACGAGAGCCACTTATGAGGTTTTGAAAGCTCAGCTTGAACGTTATGAAGAATTGGAGAATGATATTGATTTCTTGGCTGATTTTTCCACACATAATCGAAATGTGGATTTTGCCGGTCGTATGATTTATAATGAGAATGATGTAGAGGTGTTCAACTTTGGTAAATATAAAGGAGTATCTGTAGAAGAGGTACTTGAAAAAGACCCCGGCTATTTTAATTGGATTTTAAATAGTGATTTTACATTAAACACTAAAGCGATGTTAACTAAAATCCGATTGCGTGCATTAACCAATAGGTAATATATGTTGAAAGGAAAAAAAATAGTTCTAGGAATAACGGGTAGTATAGCTGCTTATAAGGCTTGTTATATTATTCGTGGATTAATTAAAAAAGGAGCTGAAGTACAAGTAGTTATTACACCAGCAGGGAAAGAATTCATAACTCCCATCACTTTGTCTGCTTTAACCGGAAAACCTGTTATCAGTGAGTTTTTTGCTCAACGTGATGGAACTTGGAATAGCCATGTAGATATCGGTTTGTGGGCTGATGCTATGGTGATAGCTCCGGCAACGGCATCTACTTTAGGAAAAATGGCTTACGGTATTGCAGATAATATGTTGATTACCACTTATCTTTCGATGAAGGCTCCGGTATTCATTGCTCCGGCAATGGATTTAGATATGTTTGCCCATCCTTCTACTCATGCAAACATAGAGGTGTTACGTTCATATGGTAATCATATCATTGAACCCACATCAGGAGAGTTGGCCAGTCATCTAGTTGGAAAAGGAAGAATGGAAGAACCGGGGCAAATAATAGAGCATTTGGAAGCCTATTTTTCGAGGAAGGCTGATCTAAAAGGAAGAAAAATTCTTATAACCGCAGGCCCTACGTATGAACCCATTGATCCGGTTCGTTTTATAGGGAACTATTCTTCCGGGAAAATGGGATATGCATTAGCAGAAGAGTGTGCAAAAAGAGGTGCAGAAGTAGTTTTGATAAGTGGTCCGGTGGATTTGACAATACATTCACCCTTAGTTCATCGTATTGATGTTAAAACGGCTGAGGAAATGTACCATTTTTCTATAGAAAGATTCCCTGAAATGGATGCAGCCATTTTATGTGCAGCAGTTGCAGATTTTACTCCTGTAAACACTTTTGAAAAGAAGGTGAAAAGGGAAGGGAATGAATTTGCCCTAGAGTTGAAGCCTACAAAGGATATTGCAGCTTCTTTGGGTAGCATGAAAAAAGATAATCAGCGTTTAATTGGTTTTGCATTAGAAACGGATCAAGAAGAAAAACATGCAAAAGAGAAGTTGAAAAAGAAGAAGCTGGATTTCATAGTACTTAATTCTTTAAAAGATAAGGGAGCCGGATTTCAGGTGGATACCAATAAAATAACTCTGATTGATGAAAAGCAGACGAAAAATTATCCTTTGAAATCCAAGATGGAAGTAGCTAAGGATATTGTTGATCAATTAAAAGAAATATTACCCTATGCTTAATATGGTTATCTTATCAGTTATCAACAGCTAAAGTTTATGTTACAATCACTATACATACAGAACTATGCTTTAATAGAGCAATTGTCGATCCCTTTTTATAAAGGGTTTTCTGTTATTACCGGAGAAACCGGAGCAGGAAAGTCAATACTGCTAGGAGCTATTAATTTACTTTTAGGACAGCGGGCGGATAGTAAAGCTATTCGAGTTGGAGCTGATAAGTGTATTATAGAAGCAATATTTAACATAGGTGACTATGATCTGAAGTCTTTTTTTGAAGAAAATGAATTAGATTATCTTGAAGAGTGTATTCTCCGTCGAGAGGTGTCAATAACCGGAAAGAGTCGTGCTTTCATAAATGATACTCCGGTAAATTTGGCGCAGATGCGTCTATTAGGGGATCGATTAATAGATATACATTCCCAGCATCAAAATCTTCTTTTGAGCCAAGAAAGTTTTCAAATGGATATTATTGATATCATGGCTGACAATAGTGAATTGTTAAAGATCTATCGAAGCATATATTCAGATTGGCAAAAGAAAATCAAAGAACTTACTCAGTTAATTCAAGAAGCTGAAGAAATTAGAGAAAAACAGGATTATATTCAATTTCAATTAGAGCAGTTAGAGGAGGCTAATTTAGAAAAGGAAGAGTTGGTTCAGCTTGAAAAAGATCATGAGCTACAAACACATGCTGAAGAGATTAAAGAAACTTTATATAAGCTGGAAAGCTTATTGGATAATGATGAAGGTGGAGCTATTTCATTACTGAATGATAGTATTCGATGGATTGGTGATATCAATAAGGTTTTTTCTCCGGCAGAAGAACTTTCTGAGCGATTGAATAGTGTATATATAGAGCTGAAAGATATTTTACGGGAAATCCGGAAGGAAGAAGAACAGGTTGAGTTTAATCCTGTAGAATTAGAGCGTATACAGAATAGATTAAGTCTGATTTATTCTTTACAACAAAAGCATAATGTTCAGACAATTGAGGAGTTGATAAAATTGAAGGAAGATTATCAAGCTCAGTTGAATGCGATCTTTTTATTAGATGATAAAACTGTAAAACTAAAAGAAGCTATATCTTTATGTTTTAAGGCAGTTAAAGAAAAAGCTAAAGAATTGACTGACCGTAGGTTAAAAGCATCCCATTTATTTGAAAAAGAAATTACAAATCTATTAATTCCTCTTGGGATGAAGAATGTTCAATTTTTAGTGGATTTTGAGAAAAGAAAAGAACCCAATCAATGGGGAGAAGATTTGATAACATTCAGGTTTTCTGCCAATAAAAACTCACCATTACAACCTTTAAGTATGGTAGCTTCAGGAGGTGAGATTGCCCGAGTTATGTTATCTATTAAAGCTATGATTGCGGGAAAGATTCATCTCCCTACTCTTGTCTTTGATGAGATTGATACCGGAGTGTCTGGTGAAATAGCTGAGCGTATGGCAATAATAATGGAGGAAATGAGTAAGAATGATAGGCAAGTAATTAGCATTACCCATCTTCCTCAAATAGCTGCACGGGGAAAAACGCATTATAAAGTTTATAAAAAAGATGATGATCATCAGACAAATAGTCATATTAGTAAATTAGAAAAGAAAGAACGAATAGAAGAGATAGCCCAAATGGTTAGTGGTTCCACTTTGACGCAAGCTGCTTTAGATAACGCTAAAGCTCTACTTGGACTTTCATAATAAGAAAATACATGAATAAGAAAAATGAAATGATATTTGGCGTAAGAGCGGTTATCGAAGCTGTTCAAGCCGGAAAAGAGATTGATAAGATATTTATAAAAAAAGATATTCAAAGTGAACTTTCTAAAGAGTTATTTGAGGCTATTAAAGGGGAAAAAATACCAGTTCAACGTGTGCCTATCCAAAAATTAAATAGACTTTCTCAGAAAAACCATCAAGGTGTAATTGCATTTATTTCCCCAATAACTTATTCTAAAGTGGAGGATATAGTTCCTTTTCTATTTGAAGAAGGTAAGATGCCCTTATTTATATTATTAGATGGAATTACGGATGTAAGGAATTTTGGTGCTATCGCTCGTACCTGTGAATGTGCCGGGGTTAATGCTATTATCATTCCCTCGAAGGGAAGTGTTTCAGTTAATGCTGACGCAATTAAAACTTCTGCAGGAGCATTAATGAAAATGCCGGTTTGTAGAGAAGATAATTTAAAGTCAACTCTTCAATTTTTGAAAAATAGTGGGTTCCAAATTGTAGCGGCGACTGAAAAAGGCAAAAAACTTTATTCTGAAGTTGATTATTCGGTACCTACTTGTATCGTTATGGGAGCTGAGGATGTTGGTGTATCTGCTCCATTACTGGCTTTATGTGATCATTGGGCCTCTATACCCATTGTTGGTACTATTGAGTCTTTAAATGTTTCTGTAGCTGCAGGAATTATAATATATGAAGCTTTAAAAAGCAGGATGTTTAATATGAAAAACAGATAAATGAAACGAATCTATTTATTGACATTATTGATTCTATTTAATTTGAGTTGTGTAGTTGCACAATCTCCTAAATGGGTGAAAAAAGCGCGAAAAGCTGTTTTTTCTGTCATTACCTATAATGATAAAGATGAAATTCTTCGAACGGGAAATGGTTTTTTTGTAGATAGTAAAGGAATAGGAGTCTCAAAATATACTCTTTTTGAAGGAGCGAAGCGTGCTACAATATTAGATGCTGATGGTAAAGCATTGGATGTTGAGGTTGTTCTGGGCGTTGATGATTTATATGATGTAATAAAATTTAAGGTTTCTACATCAAAAGCAGTTGAAGCTTTAAGCCCAAGCAAAGAAAAACCACAGATTGGTGATGCTGTCTATTTGTTAGGTTATTCAACTCAACAGAGAGAGGAGAGTGTCTCAGGTAAATTAAAAGATATATCTCAAGTAGGTGATTATAACTATTATACATTAGATCTTTCCTTGAACGAAAAAATGATAAGCTGTCCTGTAATGAACGTTAAGGGGGAGGTGATTGGGATGTCACAAGAATCGGTTGAAAGTGATGTTTCGGTAAGTTATGCAGTAGATGTGAATTATATTATGAATCAGTCTATCAGTGCACTGGCTTTTAACGATTTGTCTCTGAAGAAAATAGGGATTAAAAAAGGTCTTCCCGACACAGAGGAAGAAGCTTTGGTTTTTCTTTTTATGATTTCATCTCATATTAAAGGTGAAGAATATCTTAGTGTACTTAATGATTTTATTTCTAAATTCCCAAATCATCCTGAAGGATATATTCGCAGAGCTAATTACAATGCTTTACAAGATATTGAAAATGTAGAAAATTTAAAGAAAGCAAAAGCTGATATGCAGCAGGCTATTAATGTCTCTACAGATAAAGAAGAAACCTATTATAGCTACGCAAAATTAATATATAATTATAACTTACTTAAAGCTGAAAATAGTTCGGAGGATTGGACTTTATCGGACGCTATACAGATCATAGATCAGGCAATATCAATTAATAGATATCCTGTTTATCTGCAGTTAAAGGCTGATATTTATTTTGCTGAGGCAAAATATCAAGAAGCTTTTGATCTTTATCAGGAAGTAAATAAGTCGGATATGGCTTCTTCGGCTACTTATTTTAGCGCAGCTAAAGCAAAAGAGATGTTGAATGCCAAACCCGAAGAGATTATTGTATTATTGGATAGTTGTATAAGTCATCTGCCGGATCGAGTTGCGGAAACAGAAGCAGCTTATTATTTGGAACGTGCCCATGTTTATTCTTCAATGGGTGAACATAGAAAAGCATTATTAGATTATGATTCTTTTTATGAGGCCATGAATGGGAATGTAAATGATGTGTTTTACTATTTAAGGGGACAAACTGCCCGAGACAGTCGTTTATATCAGAAGGCACTAAATGATTTTACTGAAGCTATTATGGTTAACCCAAATGAAATTGTTTATCATATAGAGCTTGGGGCTACTAATTTAAGATTAGGTCGCAATGATGAAGCAGAGAAAAACTTCAATGATGCCATTAATATTGACCCTACATATGGTGAGGCTTATCGTTTGTTGGGGGTGACACAGGTTCAGCAGAAAAATAAATTGAAAGCTTGTGAAAACTTCAATAAAGCTAAAGAATTGGATGATCCTTTGGTGGAAGATTTAATTAAACGTTATTGTAATTAAAAGCACTGTTTCGTCCTAAATAACCGTTACAGATTAATAAGATAATAATAAAAAGCCTATTTCTTTAATAATTCCAAGAATAGGCTTTTTTTATTACATATCTTCACCTTTAATAAAGTGCTAATAACCGTTATAAAATAAAATCCTTTGTATTTGATTGGATCAATGCTAATAAATCCGCTACCATAAAGCTGCTTCCTCCCACAAAGATTAAATCATTTTCTTTACTATCCATTCTGGCTTTATTTAAGGCTATCTCAACCGATGGATAGGCTTCTCCTTTCAATGCTATGGAATTGCCTTTCAGCTTTAACTCATTTTCATTTAAGCCTCTTTCAATTTGTGGTTTGGTAAAATAATAAATGGCATTTTTAGGAAGTAATTGAAGTACCCCTGTAATATCCTTATCATTGACCATCCCTATGATAATATGTAATTGGTGATGAGGAGTGTTTTGAAGTTGTTTCACGACTTCTGTAATACCCTCCACATTATGCCCTGAATCACAAATTATTGTAGGATTAGAGGCCACTTTCTGCCATCTGCCTTGTAAGCCCGTTGTTTTAGATACTGTAGCGAAACCTTTACGTATGTCCTGTTCTGAAATAGAATATCCTATTTTATTCAACTCTTCTAATGCATGTAGAATGGTGTTCGTGTTTTTTATTTGGTAGATGCCAGCTAGTTCTCCGTATAACTGCTTAGGATATTCGCAATCATAAATCCAACCTCCTTCTTCTGCCAGTTCTGTTCCTTCTAATGTAACATAAGGGGTTTTATCTGCAAATAGGATAGGAGCATTCTCTTTTTTTGCTTTTTCTTTGAATACGGGCTCTGTATCGGAGAGTGATTCACCTATGATGACCGGTGTGTCTTTCTTTATGATCCCAGCTTTTTCATGGGCTATCTTGGCTAAAGTGTCTCCTAAAAACTGTGTATGGTCTAAGCCGATATTGGTGATTATGGATAAATCGGGCTGTATGATGTTTGTACAATCCAATCTGCCTCCTAATCCCACTTCTACAACGGCTATATCTACATTTTCTTTTCTGAAGAAATAGAAAGCCATTGCTGTAGTCAGCTCAAAGAACGAAGGGGATAATGGTTCAAAAAAATGGCGATAGTTCTTAACGAAATCAACGATGAAATCTTCAGAAACGGGTACCCCGTTTATACGGATACGTTCCCTGAAGTCGAGCATATGGGGTGAAGTAAACAATCCTACTTTGTATCCACTCTGTTGTAAGATGGATGCTAAGGTATGGGAGCAAGATCCTTTTCCATTAGTTCCTGCAATATGAATGGTTTTATATTGGGTGTGTGGATGATCAAAGAACTTGTCTAAAGCATGGGTATTATACAATCCTTCTTTATAGGCTTTCCCTCCTATTTTTTGGAACATAGGGGCACTTTTGTAAAGATAATCTATTGTTTCTTTGTAATTCATTTTTTTAGCCTTTAGCTTGTATGGAAACTTTATTCTGCTTATTTTGTTGTAATTTATGTAATCAATTGTTTATATATTGATTGTTGTAATTTAAATGCAAATATCAACATTTTAACCTTATGAGACATGGGAAATAAGAAGAATTTCATACTTGACACAAATGTTATATTACATGATTATAGGTGTTTGTCAAACTTTGAAGAGAATGACATTTATCTTCCTATCGTTGTTTTAGAGGAATTAGATAAGTTTAAAAAAGGAAATGAACAAATAAACTTTAATGCTCGGGCATTTTCTCGTGAATTGGATGCACTTACTGATGATTCTTTATTTACCCATGGAGCATCTCTTGGAGAAGGTTTAGGGAGATTGTTTGTCGTTGCGGGTGTGGTGGAATCAGAAAAAGTAGCTTCATCTTTTCCCGATCGTAAACCTGATCATCTAATTTTGGCCACAGCGGATTATATTAGTAGGAAGCACCCTAATATGGTCACTACGTTGGTGACTAAGGATGTGAACCTTAGGATGAAAGCTCGTTCCATTGGGATAATGAGTGAAGATTACATTAATGATAAGGTGCTTAACGAAGATATTTTCGATAAATCCAATGAGATTTACGAAGGTTTTGATTCAGCACTGATAGATAAGTTATATTCTACAAAAGGAGGGCTTGATGTTGATTTATTTGGAGATCTGAAAAATATCCTTCAGCCCAATGAATGTTTTATATTGAAAAGTGAAAGGAGTAGTGCTTTAGCTCGATATAATCCATTTATTGATAAAATTGTTTTAGTTGAAAAAAGAAGAAGTTATGGCATTGAACCTCGTAATGCTGAGCAAGCTTTTGCTTTGGAAATACTAAATGACACCAATGTTAAGCTGGTTGGATTAACGGGTAAGGCAGGAACTGGAAAAACTTTGTTGGCTTTAGCGGCAGCCTTAGCCAATGTGGATAATTATAAACAAATTTTATTAGCTCGTCCTATTGTATCTTTATCTAATAAAGATATTGGTTTTTTACCTGGCGATGCACAAGAAAAAGTGGCCCCTTATATGCAACCTCTTTTTGATAATCTAAATGTAATAAAACGGCAGTATGCTATTAATTCTCAGGAGGTCAGAAAGATTGAAGAAATGCAAAAAGGGGATCAGTTAGTTATTGAAGCTCTGGCTTTTATAAGAGGGCGTAGCTTAAGTGAAACTTTCTGTATAATTGATGAAGCTCAAAACCTGACCCCACATGAAGTCAAAACAATTATTACACGTGCTGGAGAAGATACGAAAATGGTGTTTACCGGAGATATTCACCAGATCGATCATCCTTACTTGGATACTCATTCTAACGGATTAGTCTATATGATTGATCGCATGAAGGATCAGCCTATTTTCTCCCATGTGAATTTAGTTAAAGGTGAACGAAGTGAATTAAGTGAATTAGCTAGTAATTTGCTGTAAAAAATAGTTTTGGTTGTGTTAAACAAAATAATTCATTTTTTGTTCTTAATTATAGATCATATTTAGTGTTTAATAATAAATAAAATTTACGATTATGAAAGGATTAGATGTTTTAGGCGCATTTTTAGGAGGAGCTCTGGTAGGTGCTGCATTAGGAGTTCTTTTTGCTCCACAAAAAGGAGAAAGAACACGTGAGCTAATAGCAAAAAAACTTCGTGAAAAAGGAATTAAGTTGAGTAAAGCTGATTTTGATGAATTAGTTGATGATATTACATCTGAATTAAAGGATATTGCAGATTAAAAATTGATTGGAGTAACAGAAGAACAGAGCTACTATGTTTAGTGATAAAACCATTACAAGTGTTAAAGATCTTTTTGATGAGATTAAAAAATATCTAGTACTTCAAAAAGAATATACCAAATTAGAAATAACTGAGAAATTAACGATATTATTCTCTACACTGGTACTAATTATTTTATTTGTTATCTTAGGTATGTTAGCCCTGTTTTTTATATTATTAGCAACCGTCTATAGTCTGGCTCCTTATGTTGGGGGTATAGGAATCAGTTGTCTAATTATTGGGGCTTTTTCTCTTGTCTTAATTCTTCTTATTTATTTGTTCAGAAAGAGACTCATCATTTCTCCTGTTGTCAACTTTATGGTGAATCTGTTTTTAGGGGATTCCAAGAAAAAAGAAAATAAATAATTATAATAAAAGTATGTCATCTTTTAATTCTCATTTTCCGAATAAAAAGAAAATTGATTTAACCGATATTTCAAATAGAAAAGAAGAAGTTTTGGTTGAGATAAGAAAACAGCAAGATCTGATTGTTGATCATGCAAAAGTAATATTTCAACCGGTAAATTCAGTTTTTAATGTAACTCAAACTTATGCTAAGCCTTTTCAATTAGGACTTGGTACGTATAGTGCTTTGCGGTTAGGATGGCAACTTTTCAGGGGCATAAAAGGAGTAGGAGCAATAGGAGCTGTGCAATTAGCATGGCAACTTATAAAAAAAGGACGAAAAGTATTGAAACGGATATTCTAAAGAAAGCTTCTTGAATGCATAATTGACAGTTTTAAGGTTTTTCGTGAAAAATAAATATAAAATAGAAAGGTCCCGGAGTGAAAAGTATTTGCTCCGGGACCTTTACTTTGTCGGTCTGGGTTATAACCCTCTTCGGTCTGGGATCGAGGGCCTGTCGGTCTGGGTTATAACCCTCTTCGGTCTGGGATCGAGGGCCTGTCGGTCTGGGTTATAA
>FZPS01000013.1_pt474 | contig 14043 bp, 11 predicted proteins | sample 1817821 | NCBI WGS metagenome assembly FZPS01 (sample SAMEA104158645, study PRJEB21678) | metagenome | place: Germany | collected 2015-04-21 | reverse complement strand
CGTTTTTTGTTCATTTCCGAACATCAGTCCGGGTAAAATTTGTTGATACGAAAATGAGCCGAAAACGTTCTCAAAGTTTGCCTTTTTCAACGAACTCACAGCGGTTGTCTGCACGATTGCTTCGGGAATAATACCATAAAATGCCAATGCCGAATGCAAACTGACATACGACGGACTATAAATTTTATTTGATACAAAATTTTGAATATTAGGGGTTTTCAGATAATCGGGAAAACTATACCACGAATTACGCAGTTTTACAAGCAAATTTTGCTTTACCCAACGAGTGAGATTGTTTTTTTCAAAATCGGGCTTCCAAGTATAAACTTGATTGACATTGAAACATATCAAGTCGTAAAATTGATTTCTTAATTGCCAAAAGCTCATCTGTTTTACTTCTAATTTTCCGCAAAATTACATAAAAAAGGAATTAAAACAAGACCTCATTTCCTGTTTTTGTTCTTCTGGCAGATTTAATACCAAATACCGGGCAGGGATGTGCCGCAGTTATTGCACGCGCCGCTGGTGAGAGATACTTGCTGCAATGTGTAGCGATGGCGTTTGATTACTGCTTGGTTGCATTGGGGGCAGTACGTGTGGCTGTCGCCGTCTTCCGGCATATTGCCTACATAAACATATTGAAGACCGGCATCTAAAGCTGTATCTCTGGCCCTGTTCATAGTCGCTATGGGAGTGGGGCTCAGGTGTTCCAGTTTATAGCTGGGATAGAACCGGCTAATGTGCAAAGGGTTGTCTTTAAAGTCATTGTCAACAAGCCACTCACAAAGGGCTTTGAAATGTACTGGATCGTCTGTGGTTTGAGGAATAACCAGATGGGTTATTTCTGTCCAAACCCCTGCTTTTTTTAAAGCCAGCAACGTATAGAGCACCGGTTGCAGGCGGCCTCCCGTAAGGGTGCGATACGTTGCATCATCCAAACTTTTTAGGTCTATATTGGCGGCATCCAGGTAGGGAATAAGGTCAGCCAACGGAGTAGGATTTATATAGCCATTTGAAATCATCACTGTTTTCAACCCTTTGGAGTGGGCCAGAACAGCGGTATCATACATGTACTCGTAAAAAACGGTAGGTTCTGTATACGTAAAAGCAATAGAAGGTGCATTGTTTCGCAAAGCCGAGTCTACCACTTGCTCCGGAGTCATCACATACTGCCGGCCCTCCCTCAAACTGGAGGGTTGTAATTCCTTTGGGCCCGTTTGCGATATGGTCCAGTTCTGGCAATTCAGGCAGTGGAAATTGCATCCGGCCGTTGCTATGGAGAGAATGCGTGTTCCGGGCAGAAAATGATACAGTGGTTTTTTTTCTACAGGATCTATTCCGGCAGAACAAGGGTTTCCATAAGCCAGCGAATACAATACTCCCTCACGGTTTGTGCGCGTACGGCATATACCTGTACCATCGGGACGGATAACACACCCATGCGGACAAATCAAACAGGTCACAGATTTGTTTTTACCCTCTGTCCAATATGTTTCCGGAACTTTATACATCTCCTATTTCTTTTAGTACTTGTGCGGCATCTTTATAGTAAATCCCTGTTGTTTTTCCGTGCCGCATCCCACGAACAAACAAATAAAAGATCCCGCCAAAATGCCGAGACGGGTCAAAACCTTCTTTTTTCTGTTGTAAATACAGCAAAGCAGCGCGTGCGTAAATACGGTATTGCAGGTTGTAATGATTTTCCCTTACTGCCCTATCCACAGCTTGCCAGTCATAACCTTGCAGCGTGTTGCCTAAAAAGTTAGACTTCCAATCCAAAATATAATATTTTTCATTGTATCGAAAAAACAAGTCTACCAGACCGGTCATTAAAGACCGCTTGTTTTGTTCATAAAAGAAAGCCATTTCTGTAATCTTGTCCTGTGGCTTTATACAGTTCAATACCACTCCGCCGGGAAGTTCTGTAGAGAGGACATGAGTAAGCAGAGACAACACATGTTCTTTATCTTCTTCCTCCAGCATCCTGGGATACATCCTAAAGGCCATGTCGATGGCTTTCGGCCACCCCTCCGGTTGGGTAAAATCAATGTTCTCGAACAACGTATGCACAAAGAGTCCCGTTTTGATTCCCTTGGGCAGTCGGTCAAAAATAAAAGCATTGTACGCTCCGTCCATGGCAGAATCAACAACAGCTGCAACGCCGAAATCGGGAGCAACCGCAAGCTCTTCTTGCGGTGGTGGTAGAAGCTTTTTCACCAAGGAGCTGAAACTATCCACAAACCAGGGGGCAGACATGGCGGGTACTTCAAAGGGATTGCGGCCGGCAAATTTTTGTGTGGGTGCAAAATCCTCTTTGTCTTCCTTTCTCCATCTTCTGACAGGTTCCGGTTCGTATTCCCATATGTCTGTCAGACCGGGAACCCCATCGCCCAAATGATCCACAAACGGTTTCAGTGTACTGTTTTTCTTAGAAACAGCCCTACATGCGTAACATTTGAATACCGCACGGGTGAGGGCTACGTAAAGCAACCGCCGGTTTTCTTGCTCTTGTTGCTCTTTAGCTATCTCTACCAAGTCTTTAGGCTTTCCAAAGGATATCATATAGTCTTCCTTCCAGCGAAAATCCAGGAACCATTCAGGTTTGGAAAACCATTCAAAATCTAAAAATGGAGCAAAAACAATTCCGTAAGACAATCCTTTGCATTTATGAATGGTAGTAATTTTCACGGCGTCTTCATCGCTTTCTATACGCTGCTCGTATTCACCGGAAACGCTACCGTCACCATGGCCTCCACCGCCCATTTCCCGGGCCATCCACGCTACCAACTCCTCGGCAGACAACTCTTTTCTTATTTGGGCCTGATGGAGCAATTCCATAATGTGCAAATAGTTGGTTATGGTACGCTGTCCTAACAAATGATCTTCTACGCTACAAAAGTCCCTTACCTTGTACATCCTTAAAAACAAAGAAAGTGCATTGTAGATACCCTGCTCTTTCCATATCTCTCCCAATTCTCTAAAACGCTCCAACTCTGTGTCTTCATCCATAGTAAGGATGGCATTTGTGTCGTATCCAAAATAAGGGTTCAGCAAAGCCCGGCTCAGGCTTTTTCTGTTGGGTGATAAAATGGCAAGAAGCACATAATAGATTTGCAGGGCTTCTTCAGAGTCCCAGAGTAAGGTGTCGTCAATGGTTACCGCCGGTATATTTCTCTTGGCCAGTTCGTGTTTTATTGCTCTACCCTCTTTGTTAAGCCTGACAATTACTCCTATATCGGACGGTTTTATCCGGCGCCATCCGTCTTTGCCATGGGGCAGCATAAACCGACTATCAGACAGAAGGTCCACAATGCGATTACAAGCATAATCCGCTCTTTCACCTACTTTTTTACATACACAAACGGTCAAGGGAACAACAGCCTCTTTGTTTTCCCTCATTTCCCTTCTGTTCCATGCAGATTCTACCGGGATGTACCGGATCCCCTCGTCTTTGAAAGCATCATCAACAGAGAAAAACCCGTTTAACGCCTTAACAACCTGTGGGGTCGATCTGAAGTTTTGGTTCATGGTATACACATGCTTCACCTGCGACCGAGCTAATTTATAGGTGTTCAGGTCTGCTTTGCGCCAGGCAAAAATGGATTGCTTGGGATCACCTATATAAAAAACAGGAGTCGCAGTAAAAACACGATTAAAAATTTCATATTGCTTTTTGTCTGTATCTTGAAATTCATCTATAAAGACAGCCTTGTACTCTTCTTGCAGTACGCTGTTTACCTTGTTTTTATCAACGGCCAACCATACTTTTTCAATAAGGTCGTCAAAACCCACAACGTTTTTTCTACTCTTGACCAAAGCCGTTTCTTCAACAACCCGTTCTTGCAGGTCCAACAACAACTCTTCTATTAAAGCCAGCCTGTATTCCTGCAGCTTTGTTTCCAATTTTATGTATGTATCATATAGTTCATAAGTTTTTGGGAAGCATGTTTCAACAAATTGTATTTTACCTCTATACCTTGCCTCAAATCCTTCAATAAAATCTGCCGGTACATTGCAACGATCTACCATCCTTAGGGCAGGACCGTTTCCCTTCGCTTTTTGTGGCAGTTGGGAAAATATATTCTTTACATGTTCTACAAAATCTGCATAAGCATCCTCTACCTCTTTGTTCTTTTGTGCAATAAACGACTCTTTGTTTTCTGAAGGCAGTTGCTCCAACGCAGTAAGCTTTAGTTTTTTTCCATCAAGTACGTTTTTGATAAAACCATGCAACGTTTCTCTCCCAAACACATACCCTCGTTTCCCCGAGAACAAAAAATCCAGGGACGTTTTGTCCAGCACCGTCACTTTTTCCCTCCAAAACCGGTTGACAACACGCTCAATCAACAAGCTTTGATCTGTAAGAACTTCTGTCTGAAAAGCCTGTTCTGTTTCAAAAGCAAACTTCTGCAATACTTCTTGACAAAAACCGTGTATGGTCATAATATGCGTTTCGTCAAGTGACCTAACAGCCCGAGTCAAACGCTCCTGTACCAACTCTTTCCCGTAACACTCCAACGCTCTATCTACCACTTCTTTTATAGTATCATCTATTCCTTCTCGGCCCCTACAAGCGTACCCGTAAGCCCTGCGGACAAACAACCGTATGCGTACCTCCAACTCGGCCACTGCCGCATTCGTAAACGTAACCATGAGCATTTGCGGCAGCGATAGCCCTTCTTCCAGAATCAATCGTAGAGCAAGAATGGCTATGGAATATGTCTTCCCTGTTCCCGCACTCGCCTCTATCAGGTTGCTCCCTTCCAGAGGAACTGTAAGCGAATCAAAAGGCTTCATCTCTCTATGATCTCCTACTAAGTATTCCATGGCTCCAAGATCAGTTCGTAAAATTGAGTTATCATCTCTTCCGGAACCTCCTCAAACACTCCTTCTCCTAACGCCAGAGCTACATACCGGTCCGGTGGTCTTCCGCTATTAGGATCTCCGTTTGCTTGTTTTCGAATTTCACTGTTGTATACCTCCCTCTTTTTCGCCGAGTCTTTTTCTGCAGCATACACTCTCACGGCCTGCAAAACAATAGGCAGCCTTTGCGTATTCCCCAGTTGGAACAACGCTACCAACTTCTCTAACTTTTCCCCGGCTTCCTCCGACTCCACTGCCGGACAACTAAAAGCCGAGCCTCCCGAATCCAGCAGCACCAAGTTCCCGGTAAACCCTTGGGCACAGATGACAAGATGTTTAATAATAGCCCTGACCTGTTGTTTCATCAGATTACCGGCTGTGTTAAAACAACAAAATGTACCGTCATATATATCCTCTATTTTTCCTATAAGATGGATACCATCACCGGAAAAATCCACGGAGCGGCTTTCCTGTACCTTACCTTTGGTAAGTTTGGCCCAGGCACTACGCAAAAGTTCTGTTTCTTTACTTGCTTGCCTAAGCTGCAAATCTGCCATTCCGGCCAAGGGGAGAATTCCTCCTTTAATGCCTTTGTCTTTCCACAAGGCCACCTCGGGATTTTCTAACACTTCACCCTCTACACCTATCCTTACCAAGAAGTCCTTTAATGCCCAATATTGGAAAAAGTCCATGTCAAAAACCTCGTTGTCAAGGAGTGGGGGTTCGGGGCTGTCGTACCTGATTCCCAGAACCTGTTTATAAAACCATTCTATAGGGTGCGTAAAAAAGCGACAAAAATCATCCAGCCGATGGCTTTCCGGCTCAAGCCCATGAACGGCCGGCTGAAGAGGTAAACTTTCAGCCACCTGTGGGAGCGAACTTTCAGCTGCTGTTTGAGTCGGCGGGAACAAGTACGTAAACAGGCGTCTGTCTTCGATCGTGTAGCGGGAACTGAACCCGTGCAGGGGGTGTGTTGCACAGATTTTTTCCCTCACTTGTTTGTATCCTTGTGCCGGAGCCATATATTCCAGATAGTCCAGCAGTTCGTCCACAACAATGGAAGGCGGCAGTTCTTCGTTGTTTTTCGCATCACAGCCTATGTAACTTATATACAAGTATTCTCTGGCTGCCAACAAACATTCCAAAAAAGCCATTTTGTCGTTTTCCTTCTTGCTTCTGTCACCTATAAGGGGATCGTTTTGCATCAGGTCAAACCCAAGGCTGCTGTCCTTTCGCGGAAAAACCTCCCGGTTCATTCCCATAAGGGCAATGACCCTTTTGGGGATGCCTCGGCCCGGAATAACCGGCATAAAAGTAACGCTCCCACTTATGTGCTCTCCCGACACAGGGTCCATTAAAAAACGTTCTTCCACCAATTGTCGGAACACTTCAAACGGCAAAAGCTCGTCTGCGTATGCCACCTCCATGGAGTTCAGGTGTTTGTAGACTTCGTTCAACTCTTCCTGATCCTGGTATGAAAATGCCACTGAGCGCTCCAATACCTCTTCCAGAAGAAACGTTTTCCACAAGGCAAAGCTTTTTGGCTGTTCCTTTTGTTCAGAGAAAAAAGCAAGGTCATCTATAAAGGCTTTTAGCCGAAACAAATCGTACGCAACAGAGGTTTCCGACTCGGTCCACGGATAAAAGGCCGTGTCTTTTCCGGAAGAAGACATGGATTGGTCAGAGAGCACCGCAAACCCCATAATGATTTTTTCCAGACCGTACTGCCAACTGACGTATTGGGTCTGGTCTTCCATCTTATTTTCCAATCCAAAACGGATGTTTGCCTGATCTATGGTATGGCGTATATACGCTAAGTCTTCTATTCTGTATTTTTCCCGGACGCGTCTTTCTTCTAACAAAGCAACGACCTCTTCTGCCGGAAAGTGATCCAGAGCATCAAAAGCCAGCAATTTGCCCAGCGTATGCATGACCGTATCGTCTAAACGGTGCTGATCTCCGCTTATATAAAAGGGAATGGGATAGGGCGCGTTGTCGAATACCGCCCTTATGTAAGGCTTATACGTTTCCAGATCCGGTATAAGTACCAGCACCTGTCCCGGCTCCAACCGGGCACCGGATTCCATAAGGTCAACCAAATAATTGTAAAACACCTCCACTTCGCGTACCGGGGTATAAGCCGAGTTGATCACCAGCGTTCCGTCTGTAAGGTCTTCTTCCGTCAAGCTCCCCGGTGATTCCGTTTTGTCTCGGTACAAAGAGTTCCTCAACTTCTTTACCAAAGAGGCTCCGGAAGTGTGCTGCGTGCCGGAATGTTCTTGCGGCTCTTCCTGCAACTCTACCAGAGCAGCAGGCTGCGGCAGCATGTTGACCAAATGCACATAATTTTTACCCAAAGCCGAGAGAATCGGATTTTCAAAGACCTTTCGCCCAAGGAGCTCGGCGTTAGGCAGCATCAAGTAATAATGGAGGTCCGTAGCTTCTGCCAAACGGTTGAGCACCGCCGTATGAAAGTCGGTGAAAATGGAAATCCCAAAAAACGAGACGCGCGGGAACAGCTTTTGTGCCTTCTCCCGGTAGGCCGGTTGTTCCAACAGGCTCATCAGTTGCGCTTGCATGGTGTATTTGGGAACGTGCCACGGAAATTTTTTGCGCAAAGCCAGCCACAACCATTGCTGCCAGCCCTCGTGACCGGAACACGTTCCCAGCGGTTCTTCTTCCCACCCCAGCATCATAGATGTTCGGTACACTTGGTATTGGTCAAACAAATCGGCCGTTTTGCCGGCCAGTTGAATTTGTTTTAAACGACCGTTAAGCACGTGGTCTCCGTAATAATATTCGGCAATTCCCGGGAAAAGGGTCCTAAACTCCTCACCTCCCAACAATGCGTAAATAGCAGGACGCAAACCGACTGCATACGCAGGTTTTCCGGTAAGTTCCGTATATAAAGCTTCCAGCAAATGATCTTGTTTTAGAAAGCGATAATTGGCAAAAACACCGTTCTTACGGGCCAGTTCCGTTTTCAACCAACTTTCCATCCCGGCTGTTTGCGTAACTATGTATTCCGTTTGTAAAACACCCTGTGAACGGTTCAAGGTATCTGAGAGCTTCCGGTAAAGTACCTCCAGCTTGTTTGAATGATAAATGACAGCTCCCATGGTTACTCGTTTAAACGGGCTTCCAGACCGGACACCCGTGATATTTTGTTTTTAACCGTTTCTTCCAATACCTCTTTAGACCCTTGAACCAACACATCTTCTTTGGCACGCGTTACAGCCGTATACAACAATTCGCGAGTAAGGATCCTGATTTCTTTCTGATGGGGCAGCAACACAAGTATCTTGTCAAATTCTGAACCTTGGCTTTTGTTGATGGTCATGGCAAATACCGTTTCATAACCCATCAGATAACCCGTAGGTACCTTCTTTATTTCCCCATCGGGGCCCGGAAACCATGCATACAACTTCCCGCCGGATTTTTCGTAACGAACCAGGCCTACATCGCCGTTGAACAACCCCAGGTCATACATGTTGGCAGTAACCATAATGGGTTGGTTGTGATAAAATCCGGGCGAAGGCTGCAGCCTTTGGGAGGTTTCGCTGTTGCCCCGAGTTTGCTCGTGCAAAAAATCTGCAATGCGTCTGTTGGTTTTATACACACCGTATTCCCCTTCGCGCACAGCACAGAGAACCCTTATTTGGCTTAATTTTTTTAAAGCTTCTTTTATATCGGTTTCTTGTATGTATTTTAAATAATCGCTTACATAAGAGCGAAAAAGATTTTCATTGTACTGTGTGTCAATGCGAAGTTCATCGTCCGGGTGTGTTATGGTTTGTTCAATGCAAGTGGTATTGCCCGCCAGAACAGATTGACTGAACTTACCAATTCCTTTTTTAGAGTCAAACCTCCGGCTTACAGTTAAACGAATCACGTGCTTTTCCAAAGCAGAACCTTTATAGGCTGCTTTGCATAAATCTCCAAAAACACTACCGGCCTGTACAGAAGCCAACTGGTCTTTGTCTCCTACAAGAATCAGGCGTTTGTGAGGATCCACGGCGTCCATCAACTTGGCCATCAGGGCTCCGTCAATCATGGACGATTCGTCTATAACAACCACATCGTGCTCCAGCCGGTTGTCTGCGTTGTGCCTAAAAAACACACTCCCCCTTACAGTACCTAGTAAGCGATGGATAGTAGAAGCTATAGGCAGCTGTGGACACTCTTGCTTTATTCGAACAAGAGATTCGTTCATACGAGCAGCCGCCTTACCGGTAGGGGCCGCCAAAGCCACTTTAAGGTTGGGGTTCTGTGCGTACAATGCACAAAGAATGTTCCCTATCAGCCAAGTTTTACCCGTACCCGGCCCTCCTGTGATGATGCAAAAATTATTGAGCAACGCCGGCAACATCTGTTCTACATCTTCCTGTGAAAAATGTTGGTACAACAACTCTTTACGCTTTTGTCGTACATGTTGTTCCTCCTCAACCAGAGCAGAAATCTTTTGGACAATGTTTGTTTCGTATTTGAAATACCGTTGAAAATACACATTGCCTTTGTAGAGAATAAAAGGCTTTACTTCCTTCGAGTCATGCGTAAGGTATGGGCCGGGCTCCAGAATTCCCGGGGACAATTTCTCTTCCTCAAGCGTAGGGTCCAGACACAGGTGTCCTTCTTCCAGTTTTCTCAAAACCAAGCCGGCCAGGATACCCAATCCCGGTTGTCTCTGTTCAAAGAAGTCTGCAAAAACCTTGTAAGGAAGGTCTTCCATAGACAGCTATTCGCCAATGATTTTTACCAGAATCCGTTTTTTACGCATACCGTCAAATTCACCATAGACAATTTGCTCCCATGTGCCTAAGTCCAAGCGGCCTTTTGTTACCGCAATAACCACTTCACGACCCATAATTTGACGTTTAAGGTGTGCATCGGCATTGTTTTCCACACCGTTGTGGCGGTATTGGGCATACGGTTTTTCCGGGGCCAGATTTTCCAGCCATTTCTCAAAGTCGTAATGAAGACCGGACTCGTCGTCGTTAATAAACACGCTAGATGTAATGTGCATGGAATTACACAACAACAATCCTTCTTGAATACCACTCTCTTCCAGACACTTAACCACTTGTGGCGTAATGTTCACAAACGCACGACGTGTAGGTGTCTCTACTACAAATTCCTTTCTGTATGTTCTCATACCGTTATTATATATTTAGGTTTTAGGTTTAATCACTATTTCAGAGGTCAACTCTAAAGCTTTACGGTACACGTGCATCACCCCACAATATGAATTTTCTGAAAGTTCAACCGCCCGTTTCAATTTGCTCATGGGCAAGTCGTCGCCTGTAAATTCATAGGTAACGTGAATTTTGTTGTAATGTTTGGGATGTTCTTCTGTTAAGCTGCCATCCACCTTAACAAGAAAACGTTCCGGAACCACTCTCATTTTCCGTAACATGGAAATTACATCCATGGCTGTACACCCGGCAAGAGCCGCCAACATAAAAGGCTTTGGTTTGGGCCCTTTGTTCTGTCCGCCAAACGACGGGTCCGAGTCAATAATTACCTTATGTCCATCAACTGTGGTTTCAAAAACCATGTTGTCCTGCCATTCGGCTGTTACAATATCTGTTTTTCCCATAGCACAAATATACTAAAAAAGAGCGTTGTTCTGTATCAATTATTTTGTATCTTGCCATGTACATGACCCCTTGATTATTAACCCTAAAAATCGCAATCATGGACTGTTTTATTGAAAACCTGATTGGATCAGGTAATGAGATTTTCTTCTTTGTATTTCCATTTTTCTTTGCCCTGCTCCTTCTGGCTCTTAATACCCAAGCCATAAAAATTGTGTCTACGTGGTTCATTTACAGAAAAGCCGACAAACCCGGCTGGGCTTGTTTGATTCCCATATATGACACTTTGGTATTATTGCAGATTGTGGGCAAACCTTGGTGGTGGATATTCCTATTCATGATTCCGGGTGTGAATATTATTTTCCTCATCTGGATGTACAACATGTTGAGCAAAAGCTTTGGTAAAACAGCCGCCTTTACTGTAGGACTTATATTTTTGCCTTTGATTTTCACAGCCATTCTTGGATTTGGAAAATCAGAATATGTAGGTCCGGGTGGCAAAAAGGAAGAGTAAACCGCTCCTGTTATGAAAAAATGGATTGTACTATTTGTATTGCTGTGCTCTGCTACCTTATTGCAAGCACAGCAATTTAAAGTGAAAGTAACAGGTATCACAGACGGAGACACGTTTACGGCCATCAATCGTGACAAACTGCAAATCCGCTTCCGCATGAACGCGATAGATGCTCCGGAACGGAAACAAGCATTTAGCAGTGTTTCTACCCAGGCTCTCAAAGACATGATTCATGGAAAAACGGTTACCGTAACCGTTCACTCCCGCGATCCCTGGGGCCGTTATGTAGTTACAGTCAGAGCCGGACGCATTAAAGATGTGTCTGCAGAAATGTTACGTCTGGGGTTGGCCTGGCATTATAAAAAATACGACAAAACCCCACACTACGCAGAGCTGGAAGAACAAGCCCGGGAGCAACGCTTGGGCTTGTGGCAAGACCCAAACCCCGTAGCTCCCTGGGATTTCAGGTAGCAATTGTTGATAAAGGAGCCGTTTTGTTGAAAAAAATCACAAAAGACTCTCTAATTTTGCCACATCATAATGAATGTTAAAGCCGTTCGTTACCATTTTGAACGGCTTTTTCATTTTTTATACTTCTAAAACAGAAAGTTTTACTTGGTGGCAACGGCTATTTCACGACCAAAGGCCACACACTCTTCAATCATATCATCGGTAGGATTCCAAAGTGCCTTGAGGCCCGGTTTCATGATTTCAAAACCGGCACGTTCCAGCCAGGCTGTCAATTTGGCGGGAGATTCTCCGCTCCATCCGTAACAACCAAAAGCGGCTGCTTTTTTGTCTTTAAAGCCCAAGCCTTCTATTTCTTCTAACAGACCGGCCGTACCGCTGGTGATACCTTTACCAATGGTGGGAGATCCAACCAGAATGGCTTTTGATTTAAACACCTCGGTAATCATATCGTTCTTATCTGTCTTGGAAATATTATAGAGCTTGATGGTCACTTCTCCGTCTTTTTGCTTCATACCTTCTGCCATGGCTTCTGCCATACGTTTGGTACCATCCCACATGGTATCATACAGAATGGTAATCTGGTTTTCCTTGTAATTACGGGACCAGGCTATGTATTTCTCTACAATTTGCGTGGGGTTATCCCTCCAGATAACCCCATGACTGGTAGCAATCATATCTATGGGCACATTCAACGCCAGCACTTCCTGAATTTTTCTATCTACCAGCGAACTAAAGGGGGTAAGTATGTTTGCATAGTATTTGATGCACTCTTGGAAGAGTTCATCTTGGTCAACAAGATCGTTGTACAAGTGTTCCGTGGCATAGTGTTGTCCAAAGGCATCGTTGCTAAACAAGATGTTGTCCCCGGTCATATACGTAGCCATGCTATCCGGCCAATGGAGCATACGCATTTCCACAAATACCAGCTGTTTGCCGTTGCCAATATCTAAGGTGTCGCCTGTTTTAACCGTTTTAAAGTTCCAATCTTGATGGTAATGCCCTGTTAGTGACTTCACTCCGTTAGCCGTGCAATAGATGGGCGTATCGGGAATCAGACGCATCAATTCCGGCAAGGCGCCGCTGTGATCCACCTCGGCATGATTGACTATGATGTAATCAATCTTGTTCAAATCAATTTCCTTCTGCAAGTTTTGCACAAACTCTTTGGCAAAAGGAGTCCAAACCGTATCCATCAACACGGTTTTTTCTTCTTGGATTAAATACGAATTATAGGTGGATCCTCTGTGGGTGGAGTATTCGTTACCATGAAACTTTTGCAATTCCCAGTCTACCTTTCCTACCCAGTACACATTGTTCTTGATCTTGATTTTCATAATGTTTTGTATTTGTATTCTTCAAATATAGAAAATTTCTTGCTTTTGAGGGACTGCACAATGATACAGCACATGTATTACTTGTAATACAACAAGATTTTTGCACGTTTGCCAATATTACGTGCAGTTTTCGTGTGTTTTTACACATTATCCGCACATAAAACGTGATATGTACATAGTGCGTTGCACTAAGCAGTTTCTTCCTAAATTATTTAGTTACCAGTTGTGAGCCGTTTTGGAGGAAATGATTCCCATCATCCGGTCAACACGTTGCTTATCTAGGCTTAACTGCTCTGCTACAGTTATAATGTCTTTGGTAGTAGGATCGCCCGTGTTGTTTATAATTGTGGAAATATCCCTAATTAATTTATGTTTTGCTTATTAATTGTGGTTATACACCAAGTTATTCAAATACAGTGAAAGTTTTTCATACAAAAAACACCTGCTAAAAAGCAAGTATTTCTACTCGTAGCTCAGCTGGATTTGTTATTTTAAAGGTTCTGTATTATTTTTGTACAGAAATATGACACATTTATGTCATTAATAATTTAGCAATGTTATTACTAACAGTTACCGAATTCAGGAATAATATAAGTAAGTACATGAAAATGGCATTTACTGAAAAAATTGCTGTTAAAAGCAAAGATGGGATTATTGAGCTTACTCCTAACAAAGAGATAAGAGTAAATCCAAGCCCCAGTAACGACTCATACTTTGAAGATCCTCAAAATATTAAAGCTATCGAACAAGGTATTGCAGACGTTAAAGCTGGACGTGTTACCAGTGTATCACTTGACGACATCAAGTTGATGCTAGGCCTATGAGTTATTCTTTGGTGATTTCTGAGCGCGTTCGCAAGGACTTAGAGCTTCATAAAAAATCTGGCGATAAAAGGCTAGTTAAGAAAATATATACTCTTTTTACCGAGCTTGCAGAACATCCAACCACAGGTACCGGTCACCCTGAGCCTCTTCGTCACATGGAGACAAACATATGGTCAAGGCGAATTGATCGCAAACACCGATTAGTATATCAAATCAAAGACATGGATCTTATTGTCATTGCTATTTCTGCTTATGGTCATTACAGGGACAAATAGATTATTTTCTATAAACGGCAACTGCTGTAAAGTTGCAGGAAACCACCCTTTTGCATAAAGGCTGTATGTTTGTAATCTAAACAAACATAAGCCCCAAAGTTTTTGTAAATTGGATTTTTTTAACAAACAATTTATTCACTAAAACCTGGGACTTATGCAGACCAAAAG
>FZPS01000034.1_pt67 | contig 14046 bp, 11 predicted proteins | sample 1817821 | NCBI WGS metagenome assembly FZPS01 (sample SAMEA104158645, study PRJEB21678) | metagenome | place: Germany | collected 2015-04-21 | reverse complement strand
GGTCGAAAAAGCCCCTGATATTGCAAGCGTTTTGCGAAAATTCACTTCTTTTGTGGGTCAAGATGCTATTATGGTGGCTCACAATGCTCCGTTTGATACAGGCTTTTTAAAGCTGGCCTACGAGAACAATCCACAGTTGGTGCCTGGAAGTCCCATTATAGATAGCTATCGCATTGCTCGAAGTATTTTACCCGAACTCGAAAACCATAAGCTTGGAGACATTGCCAATAACTTCAAAAAAAATGGCCTAATATCCATGAAAATAAACAGTACCAATATGCATAGGGCTGTTTATGACTGTGAAATGCTAATGGAAATATTTGTGGTTTTATTGGGTCGCCGTATCACCCTCAAAGATTGGGAGCTAGGGAAAACTTTAGCAGCCATCACCAAACTTGGAGCGGTCCCCGCCTTTTTAAACAAATAACTCCCTTCATCTCTATTTTGAGCTTTTATATTGAGCTAAGCGTTGGATTTTAGGTTCAACATACTAAGGATTCTTAACAAAAAGATCCCGTAAAATCTAATCCATCTTTTACTTTTTTAATGGAAACATAAAAGATCTTTTAGAAATTTTTCATTGAAGTTTCAGAAGCGCCTGGCTTTTTATTTTTCAAGGAATTATTCTTTTTTCGGTCTTTTTCGTTGTAAAATACTGCCTCAAATGTTGATTTCGTTGTAAATCGACTTCAAAAGCTAGGTTTTGACCTTATTTTTGAAAAAGTTCAACTTAGAGGTTATTATGATTCAAAGGGTGTGTTTGATTACCGTATCTATTTTTCTCCTAGCAGGGGTGGCGCTAGCACAACAAGTCAATAGTGATGTTGAAAACCAAGGGCTAGCCTGTAATGTATCTGCAAAAAACTTACTGAGTCCCACAGATTCAAAGTTACCAGATCCTTTTTTAAAACACAGTGGCACTCGAATTGCAGACCAATCAGAATGGGCGTGCAAAAGAAACGAGGTCATTGCCAATCTTGCAAAATACGAAATAGGCCCCAAACCAAGCCCAGAAACTTCCACCGTGACCGCTACTTACAGCGGCAACAAATTGACCGTTACCGTCAAAACTTCTAGCGGGAGCATCGACTTAACTTCCAATGTGAGTGGCTCTGGATCTTGTGTCTCTATAGGGATGAATGGCAATGCATCGAATATTTCTGGTTGTAAATCTTTTGCTTTTGCACATGATCAAGTGGTCAGATATGCCACGAATGACACTCGAAATCAAAGTGACCCATTTTACAAAGTGTATCCAGACCTTTGGGGAAAGGTGAGTAATTATGCTGCTTGGTCTTGGGGGATTAGCCGATTGATCGACGGTATTGTGCTGCTTAAAGATCAACTAGGGATAGACCCTACTAAGATAGGGATTCAAGGGTGTTCTTATGCTGGAAAGATGGCTTTATTTGGTGGAGCATTAGACGAAAGAGTCACTTTAACCATTGTACAAGAATCTGGAGGCGGAGGAGTGAATGCGTGGCGTTTGTCCAAAGCCTTTACCGCTAGGACAGGAGAAAACATTGAAAAAATAGACAACACCAATTACTCTTGGTTTTTACCTAGCATGCGTTCTTTGAATCCAGACGCACTTCCCCATGACCATCATCAACTTTTGGCGTTAATCGCTCCAAGAGCCGTGATAGTGCTTGGCAATCCAGAGCAAATTTGGTTGGGCGATGAATCGGGCTTTATCTCGACTATTGCCGCTCGAAAAGTGTGGGATGCTTTTGGTTTTGTCGATAGAATAGGCTACGATTTTGCTGGAGGGCATAGCCATTGTGTAGTCTCTAGCACACAAAACACCAATGTAACAAAGTTTGTGAATAAATTTTTGAAAGGTGGAAACGACGACACCAAAATTTCAGCAAATCCTCCCAAAGGCAATGGGAAACAAACATTCCAAATAGACACTAGTTGGGCATGGGCACCACTTCCAAAATTGACTGGCACTTATGGAGCTGGAGGCTGTGATGGATTCAATGTAAAAGTGGATGTTTCTCCTGTAGCTGGTGGTGTTGTGACTATGAATCCAAGCGATAATTGTCATCAATCAGGGGACAAAGTCACGCTCACCGTCAAAACCAATGAAGGCTGGATTTTTGATGGCTGGAAAGGTGATGCTAGTGGATCAGAACTTAGCACAGTACTGAACATAGACAAAAACAAAGTGGTGACCGCTCTCTTTAAAATAGATGGTTGTCCTGAATACACCCCAAATTTATGTGGAGGGGCTGCTTTTGGCGATATAGCAGACAACACCAATGAGATGCCTGGTTCGGGTTCTTGCGTATTTATCAAGGACTTCACACAAATAGAACCTAGCGAAAACTCTACAGTAGTGATCAATGGGAGCAATAAAAAAGTGTGTACTAAAGGTTGGCTTGCCGATGGCACAGGAGACTGTGGTCCTGTGGACAAACCCAGCCAAAAAATAGATGGTGGTTATTATGTTTATGTAGAAAAAGGAAGCATAAACTCTTACACGCCATCGGGGGCCAGTGATGCCAATGGGTGGAAAGGTATTGTCAAAGGGGTGAGAGTTATTCCTGCTTGTGACCCAAATAAAATTGCACCTGCAGTCCATTTAGCTCAGATTAAAATAAAATCTCTAAGTCAGAACAAAATTTTAATAAACAGTGACGAAGTAGGGCCATTAGAAATTTACAGTCTATCAGGAACAAAAATCCTTCAAGTGAATTTGATCCAAGGAGAGCAAATTTTAACGATACAAGTCCCAAAAGGTGTTTATTATGCAAAAACTAAACATTCTCCCAGTATTCGCTTTGCGATAAAATAAAAACACATGTGTAAACTTTATTTTTCATATGCAATCCAAACACTCGGTCACAAAAAAGATTATCTTTTATAGAGGCAGTTGGATTCTGTATGTTGAAAAAGATGGTTTGGGCAAATCTCTTAAAATGAGGAGGCGGTATGAATCCGTTCTTAAAAACATCACTTGCAATTGTTTTATTAAGCTCTTTGGTCATAGCTCAAGGCCCCACATGGACTTCTAATAAAATAGAACCTTACAATGGTTACGACTATGAGCTTTGGAATCAAAACGGTGCGGGTTCAGTCAATATGAAACTCACTGGCGATAACGGTTCTGGAGCCAATGCCAAGGGCGGCACCTTCGAAGCCACCTGGAGCGGCACAGAAAATGTCTTGTTTCGCTCTGGAAAAAAGTTCAAAAACAACGAAACCGTCTCTTCTGTGGGCAATATAACAGTGGACTTTGAAGCGACTTGGAGCTCTAGTGATAATGTGAAAATGTTGGGTGTCTATGGCTGGGGGTATTTTGCCTCTGGAGCTCAACCTAGTGGCTTTTCAGACCAAATTGAATATTACATTATTCAAGACCGTGGCAGCTACAACTCTGCAACTTCTGGCACCAACTGCAAAGAAAAAGGAGGGGCCACCATCGACGGCATCGCCTATAAATTCACGGAGTGTGACCGAATCAATCAACCAATGCTTACCGGAGATGGAAACTTTAAACAATATTTTAGCTACCCCACCAGCACCTCTAGCCACAGACAAAAAGGTTTAATTACAGTTTCCAAGCATTTTGAAGAATGGGCAAAGGCAGGGATGTCTATGAACAAACTTTACGAAGTAGCCATGAAGGTCGAGTCTTACACTGGAGCAAGCCGAAACTCTAATGGTTCTGCCAAAGTCACCAAAAATCTTTTGACAATTGGTGGCTCACTTCCACCCAATGGAGGAGACACCGAAGAACCTATACCACCAATAGAAATAGAGGTATGTCCAGACTACAAAACCAGTTATTGCGGTGGCTCTTCTGTGTTCGATGCTAACACTATCAGTGCCCCAAGTGGTGGTTCTTGCGTCTTTATCAAAGATTTCGAAGTGATTCAACCCTCACTTAGCTCCACTGTATCTATCAATGGAATAGAAAACACATGCGGAGATGACTGGGAAGATTGCCTCTACAACGAAAAGCCTGAACCAGTGCATGGTGGTTATTATGTATATGTAGCTTCGGGTAGCTCTATCAATGACTACGAAGATAATGGCTGGCAGTCCATAGAATTGGGGGTCCCTGATTGTTCTGTAACACCAGAAGCACTTCAAGTTTCTCAAGCTAATTTATTTGGCATTCGCTCATTAAAGGGTGGAATCTTGCAGATCAACACCAAAAGCCCCACTCGAGTCGAATTATTCGATCTTCAGGGCAACAAAGTGGCAGAATACAGCGTCTTAGGCTCACAAAAAATACAAGTCCACCTCCATAAAGGCGTCTATATCGCCAAGGCAAATAGACAAAGCTTAGTATTCAAGTTAAATTAATTTACTCTCATAAAACCATAAAGGGTAGAGCTAATCACGCTTTACCCTTTATCTTTTTAAATACAAACTTTATTTTCACCTCAAAAAATAGAGTTCATTTACATTGTTGAATGTGTTTGCGAGATTAAATCCTTTTTAAATCACTTTAGATGCAAAACCTAAAGGAAAGAATTTTAGGCAAAAACAGATTCTAGAATAGTTGTGCTTTTTTTAGATAAAAATTTCTAGATTGAGCACATGGAAAAGTCTTTATTCTTAAAAACTTGTGCTGGAGAAGTGACTTCAACAAAACCAGTGTGGATGATGCGTCAAGCGGGTCGTTATTTGCCCGAATACCGTGAAATGCGAGCAAAGTTTCCAAACTTCTTAGAGTTTGTAGCCAATCCAGAGGCTGCAGCAGAGGTCACTGTGCAACCATTGCGTCGCTTTGACTTAGACGCGGCCATCTTATTCAGTGATATTTTAGTTGTGCTTGCTCCTATGGGAATCTCTGTAGAATTTATCTCTGGAAAAGGGCCACAAGTGAAAAGTCCCGTACAATCTTATCGAGACATTCAAGGACTTTCCACTTTCGATAGCTCCAAAGAATTAGCTTACACCAGAAAAGCTATCGAACTTACAAAGCAACAAATTTCTAAAGAAACTCCGCTTTTAGGCTTTGTAGGTGGCCCCCTCACCGTAGCCTCTTATGCCATAGAAGGTCAAACCAGCAAAGCTTTAGCTCACACCAAAAGACTTTATTACCAAGACCCAGGAGCCTACCACGAATTTTTAGATAAAATGGCCACAGACTTAGGCACCTATCTATCCCTCCAAGCCGATTGGGGCTGTGATGCCTTGGTCATCATGGATAGCTGGGCTGGAGCACTCTCCGCCGAAGACTACCAAAAAATGGCGTACCCTTACACCCAAAAACTTATCTCCATAGCCAAAAAAGCCGGCAAACCCATCATTCATTACGCCAATGGAGCAGGGCACTTAATAGAAAACATATTGCAACTAGAAGCCACCGCTTTTGGCCTAGACTTTCGAAACGACCTATCGGCCACCTTAAACAAAAATCCAAACACCATCTTTCAAGGAAATCTAGAACCCGCCTTACTATTTGCCCCCGTCGAAACCATCCAAGAAAAAACTCTAGAAATTCTTGAACAAGTCAAAAACAGGCCCCACATCATGAACTTAGGCCACGGCGTCTTACAAGAAACCCCTCTCGAAGGAGTACAAGCCTTTATAAAAACTATCAAAAACTATAAAGCTTAAATGTCTCAAAAACAACAAAAATAAAGCTAATAGAAGTATGAAGTCTCAGAAACGCCTGGCTTTTTTTAGAGTTTACTAAACATGAAAAACTTTATAAAACTGGCCCAGACAAAATGATTTCGGGAAGAATCTCCCACAAATCGTTAGACTTGAAGAATACAAATTCAAAAGAGGAGCATTCATCCCTCGTTTCAAACCCGCATTTCAAGAATTTAGACTGTAGGAGTGATCTAACAAAAATAAAAAAAAGACCGAGACGGAATCCCCTAATCCATCACGGTCTTTCTAACACTAAAAAAAGGATGTATAAAACATAGTAAAGAAATTTGACAAAAAATGTCAATCAACTAAAACAAAGATTTTCTTCAAAAACAAATCATATTCACACACAAAAAACACTTCATTATCGAAGTTTCGACAGGCTCAATGAAGCATTTTTCACACCGTCCCCCTCCCGAAATTGTATAAAATCTCTAACACTAAGCACTTCCCACTAATCTGGCACGATTTTCGCACCACGCCATCTCAATTTTCAAGCACGCATCCCGCAGTATATTTACAAAGTTTTCGTTTCACATTTCTGGCACGATTTTCGCAATACTTCAAACCCGCATCCCCGCCTTTCTGGCACGATTTTCGCAGCTTTCTCCTCCGCTTTTCGCACAGTATCTCTGGCACGCATTCCAGCATCAATCACATCATTATAGGCTCAGTGTAGCACTTTTCGCATAAAAGTTACCAGATATTCTGAATTCTTCTTTACCAGCTATCGGAAGAATATTAGGTGTTCATCGTTTAACGGTGAGTAATTTTGTAAAAACATTCAGATCCATCCAATGATATGTATTTAGGACTTTTGTCGCTAAGTTTAGTCTATTTATAGTACAGAAAAAAACATATCTTTCATTTTTGGTGTTTTCTTGTGAATTTATAGGGTCAATTTTTTTTACTTGTGAAAACTATTCTACAGATGTATATTATAACAAAGCCGTTTCAAGATTAGCAGCATAGTCAAAAATGGATGTGTAAGGGATGCGTTGTTGTTTGAAATCTATAGCTTTGGCTGAAACAACTTTATTTAGGATAAAAAATGAATTTTAAAATTATATTATGTTTGGCAATCGCTTTGACTTTTATTGCCTGTACTGAGGATTCACCTGCCATAACTAAGCCTGAACAAGAAAACAGTAGCAATTCGGAGAATCCTATGCTGAGCAGTTCCATCACGGAAGACACTGTAATGAGCAGTTCTAGTGAGACTAATTTGCCTGTTTCCAGTAGTTTGGTTTCTTCAAGTTCATCTCTTTCATGCGTCGAAAGTGTGGACGATGTGGAAGCGGATATTTATACCACCAATATCGAAAAACATAAAATCTCTTGTGGTCCAGAAAGTGAGGGCATGCGTGTTTTTGATATGGATCATTCTATTTTAATGACTTGCGTTGAGGGAACATTAGTGGAGACTCATGTGGAGATCTGTGATAAAAGCTCAAGCAATAGTAGCAGTAGTGTCGAAGCTGTTGAAGTAAATATAAACTATGGTGTATTGGAAGACCCTCGAGATGGACAGTCTTATAAAACGGTGAACATCGGTGGAGTGGAGTGGATGGCAGAAAATATGAATTTTTATGAGTCCGCAGATGGCTCTATAAAAGTAGATTCAAGTTTTTGCTATAATGATTTACCAAGTAATTGTAGTGTTTATGGGCGTTTATATCAATCATTAGTAGTAAATGATGTCTGTCCAGACGGTTGGCATGTTCCTACGAACTCGGATTGGAGTAAATTGAATTCATTGTTAAGCTATGAGTATGGTTCTTCTGTAGGTGAAGCCTTACGAAAAGACGAATGGACAAGACTTGCAAGTACCAATCAGAGTGGTTTTGGAGCTTTATCTGCAGGTTATCGAGCAAAGACTGGCGGCTATTATGAAATAACAGATGCGGCCTTTTTTTGGGGGATAGCTAATGGTGTTAAGCGTGTATGGGAAATAAATGCACAAAAGACATTAGCAGTAAAAAATCAAACCGATGCTTACTCTTCATATTCAGTCAGATGTGTGAAAAATTAAATGTTTTTACTTTGAGTAGATTACAGATAAATTCTACGCTGAAACAATCGATACAAATTCACTCTTTTGAATAATTCACCTTTATAGATAGACTGAAAAAACAAGAAAAGAGCTAATATTTTGGGGCATGAATTTCAAAAAGGCATTCAAGATGGCGTAGCGATAGGGATAGGGTATTTTGCGGTATCCTTTTCTTTTGGTGTAGCAGGGCATCAGTTTTTATCTCCACTCTATCTCACTTTAATATCCATGAGCAACCTCACTTCGGCGGGGCAGTTTGCGGGTGTTAAAATCATAGAGGCAAGTGGCTCTCTTTTAGAAATACTCATCGCCACTTTTTTTATAAACATAAGGTACTCCTTAATGGGTGTGTCACTCTCTCAAAAAGTACTAAGCTCTTTTGGCACCAAAAAACGCCTACTTTTAAGCACAGGAATCACCGATGAAATTTACGCTGTAGCCATGGGGCAAAACACAAAAATCACAGCCTCTTATTTTGCAGGATTAATGAGTTTACCCTATTTAGGCTGGTCTTCTGGAACATTCCTTGGAGCATATTCTGGAGAGATATTGCCAAAAATTGTCACAAATGCCCTGGGTGTAGCCCTATATGCCATGTTTATTGCTATCGTAGTACCACCAATGAGACAAAAAATGTCAATAAGCATCGCCGTATTCATATCCATTGCCTTGAGCTTAATCTTCTACTATTCTCCAGTATTTAGCAAAGTCTCGATAGGCTTTTCCATAGTACTATCAGCAGTTTTCGCCTCCATAGTAGCGGCGGTGTTTTTCCCCATCCAAGAGAAAGCATAATGCATATTTTTTATTCCATAATCGCCATGGCAGGACTCACTTATTTATTACGAAGCATTCCTTTCATTTTGATCCGTCGCCCCATTGAAAACGCATTTCTAAAATCTTTTTTAGCCTACATACCCTACACAATCCTTGCATCTATGACCATTCCAGCAATCTTTTATGCAACCAAAAACAAATGGATAGCCCTTGCCGCATTGCTTGTCGCCGTATTTTTCGCCCTTTTAAACAAAGGCCTAATACTGGTGGCTTTTGCAACTTGTCTTACAGTTTTTCTGTTAAATTGGATTTAGGTGTCTTACCGGTTAAACCCTTTAAAAAGTATTCCAACCCAAGCACTTCTTTAGACAATAAACTTTTAACACCCAAACAAATAATATTCTTAAAACTCCAAACTCAATTCGCTAAAAAAACTCACTCTGAAATTAAAATAAAAAAGTCAAATCAGAATAATTTCTTAGATGTGTTTTGTTTTCTATATTCAGAGACAATTTCGCCTAATTCAATGTTCAAAGCCCCAATAGACATGAAAAGTTCTTTTAAGGAGAGTAAAAGTGAGGCAAATAAAGCGACTAGACTAATTGCGAATAAAATTTCTGCAGGGGTGATCCACTTAATAAAAATTAAAAACATACTCAATACACAAAATAAAAAACTAGTCACTCCAAAAATTTGAGTTATTTTAATGATGTTCAATCGAGCATCAAAATTTTGAATTTGTTTTAAAACGCGATCTTCGGGGTGTTCTCTGTACATAGTGGCATATTGGCGAATTAGCTGTGCCAAAGCCAAAAAGCGATTGGTATAAGCGAGCATTAATAAACTTATCGCAGAAAAAAGTAATGCAGGGGTGCTAATATTTATTTCCATATTCTAAACCTGATAAAAATTGTAAACATCTTCTAAGATAATATAAACAAAAAAATAAAATAATTAAAAAGATAAAACTTAACAAAGAATACATGGTTCATACAAAAAACCGATAGTCTCTATATGCTAAAATCTTCCTACTTTTAATTTTTCACTTTTCCTTCTCGTATGGAATGGTACAATGACGGTGGGGGAGGAATCGTTTTGATGCTGGGATGCGTGCTTGAGAATTGGGATGATACTGTGCAAAATGTGCTACACTGAGCCTGTCGAAGTGCGTGCCAGAAATGTGGGGGAGTGTTCTGCGAAAAATATGCCAGAAATGTGAGATGATAGTGTGCGAAACGCGTGCCAGAAATGTGGTGTTAATCTTTAAATAGTAAAAGGTTTTTACTTTCAACTTAAAAAAGCCAGGCGCTTCTGAGACTTCATGAATAAAGTTTTTTTCAGAATTGGAAAGATTTTAAATTTTGATTTGAAAAAATATTTATAAGAGTTAAGTTCATAAGGCGGTGTATTCGTAATTTGATGGAGTGCTTATGAATGACAAGGTTTTAGTTTTGTTTTTGTGTGCCATGTTTCAATGGAGCGCAGGGGGTTCTGTGTCGCGAGATATTCCTATTTCAGATCATTATGATGGTAAACGCTTTTTTAATCCTACGCTAGAAAAGCAGTTTCATATTGGTTTTGGTGATATGCAAAAGATGGTAAATCAAAAGAGACCCAAGTGGCCCAAAGATGTTAAAAATGTGGCGAGCCCGCAATTGAATGAGCATCTTAATGAGGGTGATTTTAGTTTGACTTTTGTGAATCATGCGAGTTTTTTGATTCAAACGCCGACAATGAATGTTTTGCTGGATCCTGTGTGGTCAAAACGAGCGAGTCCTGTTGGTTCTATTGGGCCTAAAAGGGTGAGAGAGCCAGGAGTGCATTTTGATAGTTTGCCAAAAATAGATTTGATTTTGATAAGTCATAATCATTATGATCATTTGGATAAATACACTATAAAAAAGTTGAATAAACGCTTTGCTCCCCAAGTCATTGTGCCTATAGGTGATAAAAAACTTTTGCATTCTTTTGGTGTGAAAGATGTTCAAGAGCTAGATTGGTGGGATAGTGTTTCTGTAAGTGATGATTTGAAAGTTGTTTTTACTCCCCAACAGCATTCTTCAAGGAGGGGGCTTTTTGATACTGATAAAAGTTTGTGGGGAAGTTATTTTATAAAGTACAGAGAGAGGTCGATTTATTTTGGTGGAGATGGTGGCTACTCTACTCATTTTAGAGATATTAGAGCTCGACTTGGTGCTCCAGATGTGGCTATGATAGGGATTGGGGCGTATTTGCCTAGGGTTTTAATGAAGCCTATCCATACAAGTCCTGCCGATGCAGTGAAAGCCCATCTTGATTTAAATGCAAAGCAAAGTGTAGCCATGCATTTTGGTACATTTCAGTTGGCAGCTGATGAGTTTGGAGAACCACAAAGAGAACTCCAAAAAGCTATAGAAAAGCAAAAGCTGGGTGCAGATGATTTTATTGTGATGTTAGAAGGAGAAACTAAGTTTTATAGAAAGTCTGCGACAAAAGAGTCTCAAAAAGAGGAGTGATTGTGATTTTAAGGGCTTTTTCTGCAAGTTTTTTAGATCAATAGAAAGATTTTTAAAAGAGAGGCCATTTTTATTAATGATGTTTTTTTAGGTGTGTTCATTGGAATGCTTGTTTTGAGGTGTCGAGCTGCTTTTTTGGGGAGTTATGTTTGGCAAAATAGAGTCAATTGTTTTTGTCAGGTGTATTTGTGTATTGAAATCAAAAAATGTTGTAGTGGTTTTTTGAGTGAAAACTTTGTAAAATGAAGGGGTATCAAGGAGATAACAAATGAATAATTACGATAAAGTTCTAGATTTTTTTGAGAAAAACGACGAAGCCCTCAATGCGACTAAAGTTTCAGAAGGCACAGGTTTAGATAAAAAAGAAGTGTCTAAGGTGATGGATAAACTCAAAAAAGAAGAGAAGATAGTTTCGCCTAAAAGGTGTTACTGGCAAATTAAAAAGTAAATCTAAAAAATCAAGAGTCTAGTGGCATTTTAAAATAAATAATAGAGTTGATTTGTTTTTTCTATAGTTTTTAATGGCCACTTACCAAGACCTGTTTCCTGTTTTAAGGTAGCATAGAAATTTTCTATAGCGGCATTATCCCAGCGTTTTGCTTGTATGTGGGGGTATACAGCTTTTTCCGTTTTTCATCTGACATATGTTACCTCTTTCAGATATATATATACCTATTTTTTGAGTCCGTTTAAATGACGCAAGTTAGAGAAGCATTTCAGCGATAGCGTGAGGGATGGTGACCCGTACGGGCGGAGACTGGCGTGGTGTTAATCGTTTTGTTTATTAGTGAGCAAGGCTCCGTTTTTGGAGCTAACTTGTTAGCCCAAAAATACAGCCCGACCCAGCGGAAGTACTTTATGTGAGGTTATCGCTTAGCTGTGGCACGCCCATTGTTCCAGTTCATCTTCAAGTACCTCTAGTATCAAGTTGTTAGAAAATGTTCCGGTAGTCTTAAAAAATACAGCCTATGTTACTTTTGTGACAACGGGAAATATTCGTATAGGAAACGATGTGGTTGAAGATGCTTCTCTTTATTGCCTCGTCCATTCTCCTTTTTGAAAAATATCTCTTTGCAATATCCTTTAATCCAAAGTCGGCTTTTTTCATGCCAAATCAAGCATTCGTGTTTCCCACAAGGGTATCATTACCCAAAGGGTATCATTCTCACATAAGGAGAGCTCTGCATGGTTCCGACTAAAGCACTTGAAGTGCTAAGTCTCACGTAAAATGCTGAAGCATAAGCGTTCATGTTATTGGAAATCAACTGAGTGAGAAAGTAAAATCATTTCCGTCAACCACAGTATTAATGATGTTTAATGAAAAAAACGAAATAAAGTCAACCAAGCGAAGAGATAACAGCCATTTCAATCAATAACAGTGGTTTTGATATTAAATAAAGACGCAATGAAAAAAACAATTTCCGTCAACCATAGCATTTATTGTGATTAAATGTAAAAACCATATATACATGAAAAAAACAAAAAGCCCCGATGAAAATCGGAGCTTATTTGAATCAAAAAAATACAATTACTTAATTGTGGTCGTAATACGAAGAGCGACTGTAACTTCTTCAGCCTTCAATTCGTTTCCAGAGTAGATATTTAATTGTGCTTTTGCTTTACCAAGTTTCTTTATTAAAGAAATAGTGTAGGCAAAGTCATCAGCATCCTTTGTGATTTCATCTCTGTTCTTTAGGTATTCTGCTTCGAGCATTAAACCATCAAGAATCCCTGCTGTAGGAATATTTACACCAACGTAAAAAGGTAAATAGGTGGAACCTTGATCATATTCTGGAGCAACAGCGATTGCGTTTGCAATAGAGGCAGAATCAACGACGCTATTTTCACCTGTTTTTAATAATCCGATTTCACCATATATTTTTAAGTCTTTCATGATGGAATAAACTGCTTTTGCTGCGACGCGGTGTGTTTGCACAGCAGGCTTTGTCATAGCATCAATGGCATTCACGCGATAGGCTGCTTTCAATTCTAATGGGAAGCTGAATTTAACGTTTTCTTCAACTCGAACGTAGCCAGTGCTGAAGGTGTTGCTGGTGGTCGCTAACATCACGTTTAAGTTAGAGATTCCACGAGTCCAACCTAATTCAAATGCGTCATGAGCATAGTCGCGAGCTAAGAGGCCTCTGTTTTTTAGAGCGGCGTCAATATAGGTACCAAAGTTACCACCTTCACTCCAGTCCGTTTTCCAATGGCCTAATTTAAGATTGAGTTTATCGCCTCCTAATACCCATTTATAGTTTGCCCAGTAAACATCAGCAGTAATCTTGTCATAGTTTTTTTCTTCAATGGTATTTCCAAAATTAGGAGCGAACATACGGATATTGATTTGAGCATCGAAGTTTTCAGAACTATATTTTCCACCAAAGTTTGCTCTTAGCCAAAACTTGTCTAAGACTTTGTCATCATCCTTAAAGGACATTTCACCTTGAGTTTGAATGGTTCCAGTTAAATTAAAGTCACCGTCTGCAGCATAGGTATTGACTAGAAATCCTAGTCCTAATAACGCAAGGGTTACTTTTTTTGTTAGATGAGTCATTATTTATCTCCTGTTTGAGTTTCTATGACAAAATTAAAGTATGCTTGTAATATTAATGCAAGCGAATTGTAAAATCGAAGTCAAAATTAGAATTAAATTCATTTTTTTTTAATGGATAATTTTAACTTCATTAAAATAAGAAGCTATTTTATAATAGTTTTTGTTGTTTTTTTTGTGTGTCTGTTGAGAAAAAACAACCTTAATTCATGAATTTGGAGTTTTTATGCGTTGCCCCGTCCGTTGTCCTTTTTGAAAAATATCTCCTCGCAGTATCATCTTTGGTGCTGATATTCTTTAAAAAAGTAGGTTTTTCATTTGCTAAATTCGGTAAAGTGGCGACTCCTTTTTATTCTCTATTTAATAAAATTTTATCTCTATCCCCCCATAAAAACTTATATTGACTTTATGCTCAACCAAGAGGAATGTTTTAGCGACTGCGTGAGGGATGGTGACCCGTACGGGCGGAGACTGGCGTGGTGTTAATCGCTTTGTTTATTAGTGAGCAAGGCTCCGTTTTTGGAGCTAACTGGTTAGCCCAAAAATAC
>FZPS01000045.1_pt55 | contig 14057 bp, 16 predicted proteins | sample 1817821 | NCBI WGS metagenome assembly FZPS01 (sample SAMEA104158645, study PRJEB21678) | metagenome | place: Germany | collected 2015-04-21 | reverse complement strand
TGTATGCCTCTGATAGCTTTGTAAATGTGCCTTTGTAGTAAATGTATAATGGTCTGCTACTGGGAAATTTAACCTCATATCCCGCAATAATCTCAGTGTTACCGTCCGTTGGCAACTCATCTATTGCTATGGTGATAACCAAAGCAATACAATCGTTGTATGTGCCATAATACTTCATTATCCGAACGTCTTCCCAGGTAAGACCTATCACATCTTGATCGTCAGGATACAATTCTAGATGCTTTTCTATATACGGTTTCGAACGGGCATAGTATGCCTCTTTTATCTCCCTTTCCTTTTCCTTGCTTAATTCAGCCGGGTTTTTGGGTCGGGGCGTCGGTTCAGGTGTGGTTGCTGGCGTCTTGGTTGGTGAAGCTATTTTTGTTGGCGTAGGTTTCGGCGTAGCTGTTGGTGCTACTGTCGCAACTGTTGTAGCTTCGGGTGTAGTATCGTCCGTTATATCGGGCGTTACCTCTTGCGTTTCGTTTGGATTTGGCGTCGCTGTATCCTCAATAAGCAGTGTGGCTGTTACTCCTGCATTAGGTTCTGTTGTTGGCGTAGAAGTAACTTCCGGCACAATTGCCCTGTCAGCGCAACCCGCAAGCATTAGTAATAAGAAAACAACAAACATGGTTATTGCAACAAATTGTTTCATAATTAGTCTCCTTTCATTATTTAAAAAATTGAGTTGTTGCGTTAATTTTTGTTACTAAAACTTTTATCACGCAATCATAAACATCAGTTCCTTATGATATGATATATCATTTAATATGGTAGCAAGTGGTAATGCTATTTATCTTTTTGAAAACTTTGATATATCTATGCGACAATCGCCCAAAACACCCGACAAAAAGTTGAAAATATAAACTGCATAGATAATTTTACACTACACTACTAATGCTCTATTTGCATAATATAGCAATAAAATTTTTTGTCAACTGTTTTTCCAAAAAAACCATAATTTATTATGGGCAGCGTTGTTCATCTGTGAACCCGTTATATCGTAGCAGGCTCAACCGTTAGATTCTGCCGCAATGTTGCGGTTACACACCAAACGGGTTATAAAAAAGAAATAAAGCGGATGGCAAGTCCTGTTGATTGCAAAAAGCGAGCCTTTGTGATACTTTATAGTAATAGCATAAATTTGGGCTTTGAGGGGAGCATATGTGCGGAATAGTAGGATATATAAGCAATAATTCGCCGGCATCTTGCGAGAATGTAGCGAAGATACTGATAAAGGCGTTAGAGAAACTGGAATATCGCGGATATGATTCCGCCGGTATAGCTATTTTAGAGAGCAACGGCGAAAAGAAAATTCACATGATTAAGACGAAGGGGCATATTAAGGACCTATGCGCGCTTGCGGCCGACAAATTCAGTACCCTTGAGAATTGCAGGGCAGGAATAGGGCATACGCGCTGGGCAACGCACGGCGAGCCCAATGACGTGAACTCACATCCGCATATGTCGTATTCAAAGGAAATAGCACTTGTTCACAACGGAATCATAGAAAACTATTTAGAGCTTCGCGAGTTCTTAACCAAGCACGACTATAAATTTCTATCACAAACCGATACGGAAGTAATAGCGCAGTTGGTTGAATATTACTACAAGGAAACTCATGACCCCGTAAAAGCCGTTCGCACAGCTACCAATATGCTTCAGGGCACATACGCGTTAGCTATTATTTTTGCCGAGCACCCCGATATGTTAATAGCAATTCGCAAGGACAGTCCGCTTATATTGGGCTTATGCGAGAACAGGAATATGTTTGCCTCCGATGTATCTGCTATGCTTGAATACACGCGCGACATAATAAGGCTGTCGGACTATGAAATGGCCATAGTAAAGGCGGATTCGGTAACCATACTCAACCGCTTTGACGAGGAAGTAGAAAAGACTCCCGTAAAAATAACTTGGGACGCGAACGCCGCGGAGAAAGACGGCTATGACCATTTCATGATGAAGGAAATGATGCAGCAGCCCACGGCAGTCAGAAACACAATAAGCAGGTATGCAAACGGAACGCGCATAGATTTCGGGCTAAAATCAATCACGCGCGAATACTTGAAGAATGTGCGCGATATTTGCATAGTCGCATGCGGTTCGGCATATCACGCGGGGGTTGTTGGGGCTAATCTGTTCGAAAAGGCGTTGCGAATACCCACAAGGGCGCAAATAGCGTCGGAATTCATATACTCAGACCCGCTTATAAACGAAAACACGCTTACAATCGTAATAAGCCAGTCCGGCGAAACGCTGGACAGTCTGCAAGCGCTGCGAAAGGCAAAGGAATTAGGCTCAAAAACGCTTTCAATAGTAAATGTTGAAGGCTCGATTATAGCAATAGAGAGCGACGACTGCATATACACGCAGGCAGGACCCGAAATAGCGGTCGCCACAACGAAGGCGTACAGCGCGCAGTTAGTGGTTTTATATATGCTGCTCGGGCATATACTGTCAATCAGGAATGATGACGCTTCTATCGAAAGCAGGTATTTATCCGAATGTATGGAAATTCCCGCAATGCTCGAATCGATATTAGAGCACAAGGAGCATATACAGCACTTGGCAAGCCTGTATCAGAACTGCGAAAGCATATTCTACATAGGCAGAAATTTAGATTACGCGTTAGCACTTGAAGGCTCATTAAAGCTGAAAGAAATCTCATACATACATTCGGAGGCATACGCAAGCGGCGAATTGAAGCACGGCACTATTTCGCTTATTAAGCCGGGAACTCTCGTGATAGCAAGCTGCACATACGAACCGCTATTCGAAAAGACCTTATCGAACATAACAGAGGTGCGTTCACGCGGGGCGGAGGTTATTGCGCTTGCAAGAGAGGGCAATACGAAGCTTGAAAGCGTTGCCGACCATTGTGTTTGGCTGCCCAAGTGCTCGCAGATGACAGGGCCTTCAATAGCGATAGTACCCATGCAGCTGTTCGCGTACTACATAGCTGCCCTGCGCGGCTGCGAGATTGATAAGCCACGCAATTTAGCCAAAACGGTTACGGTTGAGTAGGCACGAAGGCACGGGGCACGGGGCACGTTTACTTTTCTTGTAAGAAAAGTAACAAAAGAACAAGCATCTTATCAACAATTAGTGGCGCAAGCAATATTTAGCTATTTGCGAAGCAAATAATTTAGCTGCTCACGCAGTGAGCAATTTAGCTGTTAGCGACAGCGAACAATTTAGCGTTGCGAAGCAACATTTCATTCGCCACAGGCGTCTTCATTCACGCGTAAGCGTGTCTTCATTCAATGCGAAGCAACATTTCATTCGCCGCGGCGTCTTCATTCACGCGTAAGCGTGTCTTCATTCAGCGACACAGTCGCTGTCTTCATGTGCGAAAGCACCTTTAACCCTTAACCCCTGTGCGCCGTAATTTCCTTCCTCAAAAAGCCCAGTATTCTTTTCTCCAATCTTGAAATATAGCTCTGCGAAATGCCCATCATATCAGCGACCTGCTTTTGCGTGCGCTCCTCTGTTCCGTATAGACCATATCTCAGCGTTACTATTTCCTTTTCGCGCGGCTCTAATTTCTCCATAGCCTTTTGTAGAAGCTCCTTGTCAATCTCGTCCTCGAATTCGCGGCTGACAACATCGTATTCCGTTCCTAAAACATCGCTTAACAATAGCTCGTTGCCGTCGCTGTCTATGTTCATCGGCTCGTCTAATGAAACCTCTAACTTCTGCCTGCATGACCTTCTTAGGTGCATTAAGATTTCATTCTCAATACAGCGCGAAGCATATGTCGCAAGCTTTATGTTCTTTTTAACATTAAATGTATTTACAGCCTTAATAAGTCCTATTGTGCCTATGGATATGAGGTCCTCTATATGAACGCCCGTGTTGTCAAACTTCCTTGCTATATACACCACGAGCCGCAGGTTGTGCTCTATAAGCCTGCGCCTTGCTGTGTCGGGGTCGGTAGCTAACATGGCAAAGGTTTTTTCTTCCTCCTCTTTGTCAAGCGGCGGGGGAAGCGCTTCTCCCATGCTCACATAATATAAAGGATTCTCCTGCTCTAACTGGCTATATACAAGCATTAGCAGCTTTTTGTAATTAGAGAACAGATATTGCAGAGGATTCAGCATTTTCTTCAACTCCTTTACTTTTATGCGGTAAAGCAAGCACAGGCACTATTGCAGGCATATCCTTGCCGCGCTCATTTATGGCTATGTAGGCGGAAATCTCTATGCCGTCTATGTATATATGCTCGGGCAGAAACGCGCTCATAGTACCTGCGCCGCTCGTGTCTGAATACGGAATGTTTGTATCGCAATACTCTATCAGTTTAGGGGAACACAGCACTATAACAGGCAGACTGCTTATGGGTTCTGTCAGCAGATTGCCCGTATCTATAAAGCCCTCGAAATCATACGATTCGTTCTTATGAATAATTCGAACAGGCACTTTAAGCTTAGCCTTGACTCTACGCTTCGTTAATTTTCGGAAGATTGACGGCAAAGCGACTCCCGCTCCGACAGAATACAGAAGCACTCTGAAACCCGAGGGCGCGTACAGTATTCCGCCGCTCATGCTTCCTGAAAAAGCATACACAAGCGCGAATGTCGCTCCGCCTATCAGCGCGGTTGATACGAACACCGCAGCCACGCTTCCTAATAGCTCGCGAATACCTTTTATTCGAAAGCATATCGCCATAGCAGCACACAGCAGTATTTTGAAAATCCACAGGTTAAGCGCGGGGAAGTAATACGCCAGCAAAGCATATACCGAAGCTAAAAAGCATATCAGAAGCTTCAGCCACTTGTGCGCGCGCCTGCCTAAAATCGCTTCGGACAGCCGAATTACAAGGCAGTTCATAAGGAAGTTGTCAAATATATACAGCTCAATATATATCGCCGACACCTCCCTTGCTGATAGTAATTTATCACTGTAACCACGCGATTATTGTTGGGTGAGAGGGGAGAAGGGTGGAGTTATATTCCGAAATAAGCATGTGAATGCTTTGAAAATAAATATGCTTTATCAATCGCGAGCAAACGGTTGCCCATGCCGCCGCTTACTTCTTTCTCCTTATAGCATTTACAATAAGCAGTATTATCACCGCGCCTAATGTTGATACCAACAGGCTCCAGATATTAAAGCCGGTTACTCCGCGGCCGCCTAACAGGTTCATCACCAATCCGCCTACGAATGCGCCCACTATACCGACTAAAATATTAAGCCATGCGCCCATTTTCTCGTCGTTGCCGGTAATAAGGCTTGCTATCCAGCCTGCAAGCGCGCCTATAATAAGCCATCCTATTATGCCCATAAGTTCACCTCCGAAAATGTTTTGATTAGTATTAGCAGAAGGACTGAAAAGTATTACGCGAAACAGACGCTTACTTATATGAAATCCTGCTCCGCTCGCAGCATAGCTTTGTATTCTTGCTTGCTGCAAGTATATTGAGTGTTCTTTTGCTGCTTTTCTTTCAAGAAAAGCAGTGGGGCTTGGGGCAACGCCCTAAAAATGCGCGCTTCATATGCCGACTCCACACTGCTCGCTTCACACTCCGCACTGATTCTATATTTAACATTCTTAATTGACAAAACGTCATTCATAATGTATAATTACTCGAATGATTTTTAGGAGGGTGCCTATGATGAACTGCTTAGCGAAGAGGGCAGTCGAAGTTAGCCCTGTATGCGTAGGCTTGGATATTCAAACTGAGTTTTTACCAAAGGTTATCGCGGATAAGGACATATCGCTTGGAGAAAAGTTTTTTGAATTCAACAAAAGAATAATTGACGCGACAAGAGAGCACGCCGCCTGCTTCAAAATTCAAATCGCCTGCTATGAGGCATTAGGACTTGAGGGCATGACGGCGTTTTATAATACCCTGAAATATCTCAAAAAGGTCGGCGCGATAGCTATATCGGACATTAAGCGCGGAGACATCTCCTCAACCGCTCAGCTATACGCGAAGGGGCATTTCTCGGGAGATTTCGAAACCGACATTATAACGGTTAACGCATACATGGGAGAGGACGCCGTATCGCCCTACTACCCCTATTTAGAGCAGGGCAAGGGAATGTTCGTATTGGTTAAAACGAGCAACAAAAGGAGCGGCGATTTGCAGGACAAGATTTTAGAGAACGGCGAGCCCGTGTATATTCAGATGGCGCGACTGGTTGACAAGTGGGGACAAGCATTCATAGGCGAGAGCGGATTTTCGAACATAGGCGCTGTAATTGGGCTGACATATGTTGAGGAGTTCTTAAAGGTAAAGCAAATCATGAAAAATACATTTTTCCTCATACCCGGCTATGGAGCGCAGGGCGGAACAGCCGAGGACATTGGCAGGATTTTCGCTGACGGTATTTGCGGAGTAGTAAATTCCTCACGCGGAATTATTTGCGCCCACATGGGTAAAACAGAGGGCGACGATTTTGATGTATATATAAACGAAGCGACAGCTTCAATGCGGGAGAGTATAAATAAATGCCTGTAATTTTGCAAAACAGCCATGTAAGCCCCGAAGTATGCCTTATGACCATTAAAGGTTTAACAGGCAAGGCAGGGCAATTCTATATGCTTAGACCCACAAAGGTTTTAGACCCGCTTCTGGGCAGGCCTATAAGCATACATGACTGTGTTGACGGTAATTGCAGCTTTTTATATCGCATAGCGGGCAAGGGCACAAGCCTTATGAGCGAATTAAGGGCAGGCGATACCATTGAGGCATACGGTCCATACGGAAACGGTTTTGAGCCTGTGGATTCGGATATTCGCCTAATAGGCGGCGGCATAGGCATTGCGCCATTGTATTTCTTAGCGCGAACGCAAAAGGCGCTATACCCCAACAGAGTCATCGAGGCATACTTGGGCTTTGTGGAAAAGCCCTTTATGGTGCAGTATTTCAGAGCGGTTGCGGATTTCGTGTATGTGAGGGTAGGCGGATATATAACTTCAGATGTTCCTTTTGAAGAAAATGTAGTGAACTACGCCTGCGGGCCTGTACCCATGATGAAGGCCGCAAAGGAAGAAGCCGAGAAGAAGGGCTCAACGCTGTATCTTTCATTAGAAGCGCATATGGCGTGCGGCGTAGGCGCGTGCTTGGGCTGTACCTGCCCCACTGTTTCGGGGAATAAGCGCGTATGCAAGGACGGGCCTGTATTCTTGGCGTCGGAGGTGTGCTTTGAGTAGGCTAACAACCATTTTAGCAGGCGTTGAGCTGAAAAACCCCGTAATAGCCGCTTCGGGCACATTCGGCTTCGGCAAGGAGTTCGAGGGGTATTTCGACCCCGGGATTTTGGGCGGAATATCGGGCAAGGGGCTTACACTCAACGGTTCTAAGGGCAACAAGGGAATAAGGGTCTACGAAACACCCGCCGGCATGATGAACTCAATAGGGCTTGAAAACCCCGGCGTTGAGCATTTCGTAAAGGAAGGCTGCAAAATAATGCGCAGCACAGGCGCGGCAGTCATATGCAATTTGGGCGGACACAGTCTTGAAGACTATGTAAAAGCCGCCGAGCTTCTGAACGAGGCCGACATAGATATATTAGAGCTGAACATATCCTGCCCCAATGTAAAGGAAGGCGGCATGGCGTTTGGAATGTGCGGCGCTACCGCCTCTGATGTCGTAAAAAGAGTTAAGGCTGTAACAAGGTTCCCGCTTATGGTTAAGCTGTCGCCTAATGCTAACGATATTATTGAGGTCGCAAGGGCAGTAGAAGACGCGGGCGCAGACGCTATAAGCCTTATAAACACATTGCTTGGCATGAAAATTGATGTAGTAAGACGCAAGCCCATATTCAACAATATATATGCAGGTGTATCGGGTCCTGCGGTTATGCCTATTGCGTTGCGCATGGTGCATCAGGTATGCAAGGCGGTGAAAATTCCCGTTGTGGGCATGGGCGGAATATCAAGCTATACCGACGCGCTCGAATTCATAATGGCGGGTGCCGTCGCTGTTCAGGTAGGCACGGCGAATTTTGCGAATCCCTACACAATGCCAAGGATAATTGAGGGATTAGAGAAATACTGCATACAAAACAGCTTAGAGAATATATCCGAAATTCGAGGAATTATATAAGTAAAGGAGAGCTAATATGTTCAAAGCAAATGTTACAGAGGAAACGGTACGCGATTTATTAACGGAATCACAAGCGCTTTTGTCGGGGCATTTCCTGTTAAGCTCGGGCAGACATTCGGGGAACTATGTTCAGTGTGCGCAACTGCTGAGATTTCCTAAAAAAGCGGAGCTGGTGCTTTCAAGAGTCGCTGAGCAAATCAAGGCAGCGGGAATCGAAATAACAAAGGTTTGCGGTCCTGCTATGGGCGCTATACTGGTCGCGTACGAAATGGGCAGGCTGCTTGATGTGGAAGCGATATTCACCGAACGCAACAAGCAGACAGACCAAATGGAGCTTCGCAGGAACTTCGTAGTATCTGAGGGTGATAAAATTCTGCTGGTTGAGGACGCGGTAACCACAGGTAAATCGACTATGGAAACGGTAAAGGTATTAGAGGACTTGGGCGCTAAGGTAGTGGCGCTGGGCTGTATAGCCGACAGGAGAACAGCTGCCGCTGTTGAGCTGCCTTTCCCGGTATTTTCGGCAATAAAGCTTGACCTGCCAAGCTATTCCCCCGAAGAATGTCCGCTGTGCAAGGCAGGCACGCCGCTGGTACAGCATGGATCAAGAAAGATGAAATAATTTGCTTCGTAAATAGCGAAATATCCTGCGGATATGAAATATTGCGCGATGCGCAACATAAAATGCTTGCGCAATGCAAATAAGCTGATTAAAGGGCGTTCCTTTGCTGCTTTTCTTAATAATAAAAGTAATGGGGTACGGGGCAAAGCCCGCCGTCATTCATATTGTTTGACAGCGCGCGTAGAATATTATAAAATGCACATTTGAGAGCACAAAAAGGAGGTGAGAAGGGTTGTCGGCATTCGATAAGCTGCGTGAGATGATTTCGCGCATTACAGGTGTCAGAGCAAGCACTATTACACCCGACACTACTATAAAACAGCTCAACATGGATTCTATGGATGTTTGCGAATTGGTTTCTACGGTTGAAGACGAGTTTGATGTGCTTATCTGCAACGAGGAAAATATCCAAACCGTAAACGATTTAATGGTACAGTTAGGCTGTTAAACTAAAATAATTCGGACTTATAACACCCGTTTGGGTGTTTTTTATTTTTAGCGTGGAGCTATCCGCGCAGGCGCGGAATGAATACAGCAGCTATGACACTGTGTTCATTCACCCGCAGGGTGATGCTTCCTTGCTTTCCTCATAAAATAATGCTATTATAATATCAGCTATTAACGGAGGGTCTTATGGATTTCAAAGCGGTATATGAGCAGGCGAGCATAGCTATTGACGAGCTTCTATCACGCGCAAACGCAAAGGCGGGAGATATTATCGTAATAGGCTGTTCCACAAGCGAGGTTGTAGGCAAAATGATAGGCACCGGCTCAAACGCGCTTGCTGCAAAAACTATTATGGACGCCGTGCTTCCGAAGATTCAGGAAAGGGGCTTGTACTTAGCTGTTCAATGCTGCGAGCACCTGAACCGCGCATTGGTTGTAGAGCGCGAATGTGCCGAAAGATATGGCTTTACGGAAGTGAATGTGATTCCGCAGCCGCACGCGGGCGGAGCGTTTGCCGTAGAAGCCACCGGGAGATTCAAGGACTATACTATGGTTGAAAGCATAGAGTCAAAGGCCGCGCTTGGCATGGATATTGGCGGAACATTTATAGGAATGCACCTGCGCCCTGTTGTTGTTCCCATTCATACTCAAAACCGCAAAATAGGCGAAGCGAATCTGACAATGGCGCGCACACGCAAAAAGTATGTGGGCGGCGAGCGTGCCAAGTATTTTATCGAATGATTAGACGCAGGCGAAAATACACAAAGCTTTTCGGGAAATTTCCTAAGCTGTATACCATAATAGGCGCAGGCTTGCTTTTTGTGTTGCTCATCATCATTCTTTTTTCCGCAAAACGCTGCGAAAAGCTGTCCGCATTCGATTCAATAGAGGTGAAGCTCATAGAGAAGCGCGGAGTGTTGCGCGTGGGTATTCGCGATGACCTGTTGGGCTTTTCTAACGGCTCTGAGGGCTTGGAAATAGAGCTTGCGAAGCGCTTGGGCGATTACATACTGCCCGATAAGGCAGGCAACAGCGTTGAGTTCGTTATTATAAGCTCAAGAATGTTAGGCACTAAGCTCAGCGACGGTTCAATAGACGTGGCAATTATGCAGCTTCCTATGGGCTGGAACACAGGCAAGTACGCGTATTCGAGCAGCTATTATAAGGATTCATGCGTGCTAACCATTAGCTCCACAGATTCGAAGCAATCGCTTGAAAATGCTGAGATTGGCGTAATAGTCGATACCATTTGCGAATCGCGACTCGATTCCTTCATATCGGAAAAGGCTCCAAAGGTAAAAAAGGTGCGCTACGCCACATATGACATAATGTTCAATGCCCTTAATAGCGGAAAAATAGACGCGTGCGTGCTCACCGGCGCATATTATAATATGTATAGGGCTAAATATTCGCTGTACAAGCACGAGGTTGAGCTAAAACCCATAGAGTACGCGTTCGCAAGCAGCGTTGAGAATGCGGCTTTGATGGAAATAGCAAGTGCTGTAATAGCGGATTTGAAGGCAAGCGGCGAGCTTGATTCGCTGGTAAAAGAATATTTAGGATAGGTGAATATATGGCAAGAATGTATTTGTTGGATAATGTGATAAACAATGCGACAGGGCAGGTGGAGGGCTTTGCGATAATCAAGAACGCGAATGTAAAGACCAACTCGAAGGGCTCGGCATATGTTGATATGACGCTTGTTGACAGCGGCGGCGATATAAACGCGAAGCTGTGGGACTATAATCCCGAAATTCATGGCGAATACTCCGCTGATATGATTGTGAAGGTACGCGGAACAATTACGCTTTGGAACGATTATGAGCAGCTTAGGATAGATAAGATTCGCAAATATAATCCCGAAAAGGATACGCTTGATATGTCAAAATTAGTGCCTTGCGCCCCATATGACCCCGAATTCATGTACGATGAGCTTATAAAGTGCGCGGAGGGCTTTTACGACAAGGAGCTTTCAAGGCTTGTAATTCATATGCTCGAATCCAAAAAGGATAAGCTGCTTGTATATCCCGCGGCATTGAAGCTGCACCACGCGCAAAGGGGCGGGCTTTTGTACCATACCTTTTCAATGCTGAATATGGCTAAGTCGGTATGCAAGCATTACCCGGCGCTTGATTCCGACCTTGTGTTTGCCGGCATTATGCTGCACGACTTATCGAAGATGGTAGAGCTTACCGTAGGCGAAATAGGGCTTGCCTCGAATTACAGCGCGGAGGGTCAGCTGTTGGGGCATATAAATATGGGAGTGGCGGAAATAGCACTTGCCGCGAAAGAGTTAGGCATATCAGATGAATTGCGCACGCTAATACAGCATATAGTGTTGTCGCACCACTCAACACCTGAGTTCGGCAGCCCCCGCCCGCCTATGTTCCCGGAGGCTGAGGTCGTCGCAACCCTTGATATGTTAGACGCGCGCCTGTATGAGATGTTCGACGCGCTCGAAGGCATACAAAACGGCAGCTTTACGGATAGACTGTGGGCGCTGGATAATAGAATGCTGTATAAGCACGGACATAATGAGTAGTGCTGCGCACTACATGAAGATGACGGCTTTGCCGCCAAATGAAGACACCCTTTGGGTGAATGAAGACGACGCTTCGCGCCGAATGAAGATGCCCTGCGGGCAAATGATGATACATTTCGTGAAATGAAGCATGATGGCGCAAACAACTGCTTCACAAAAAAGCAGATCATCAATTGGCATAATCGCTAATATAATGCGAGGTATACTGTGGAAAACGATAAGCTTGCAACGCTATCAATGGACTTTGCAATTGCTATTGTAAAACTTGCAAAGCGACTAAAAGAAAAACATGAAAATGTTATTTCGAATCAAATTTTGAGAAGTGGTACATCAATTGGCGCAAATATTCGTGAAGCAAAATATGCACATAGCAGAGCAGATTTTATTGTGAAAATGCAAATTGCACTAAAAGAAGCCAACGAAACAGACTATTGGTTAGAGTTATTATTTAGAACCGACCATATAAACGAATTATGCTATAAGGAATTAAGCACACTTTGCTCAAAAATTCGCCGCTATGTGCTTATCTCATCTATTAACACTGCAAAGCTAAATTAAATTGCTTTATATTTACATAAACGCGCCCTGCAATTAAAAAATACACATTTGCTTTTTAGGCAATTTGTTGCCAACTTCATTCAGCGACAATGTCGCTGTCTTCATTCGGGCACCGCCCGTTCCATACTTCCGTTCGCGCTTTTGCGCGTCTTCATTCGCCGTAGGCGTCTTCATTCAATGCAAAGCATTGTCTTCATTCAGCGACAATGTCGCTGTCTTCATTTTTAATGGGGCAGAGCCTCATTAAAACAACAGCGCTGAGGCGAAGCCGAAATATATCAGCAGCGCCAAAGCGTCAACTATGGTGGTAATAAGCGGGCTTGCCATAACTGCTGGGTCAAGCCCAATTTTAGTGGCTAATATGGGCAATGAGCTGCCTATCAGCTTGGCTATAAACACATCAACGACAAGCGTTATACATACAACGAAAGCGATTACAATATCTAACCTGTCTATCAGCATAATTCTTGCGAAGTTGAATAAGGCAAGCGTTAAACCGCATAAAAGCGCCACGCGCGCCTCCTTCCACACAATGCGGAATATATCCGAAAAGCGTATCTCGCGCAACGACAAGCCGCGAATTATAGTAGTGCACGCTTGGTTTGAAGCGTTTCCGCCCGAATCCATAAGCATAGGTATAAACACCATAAGCGCTGGCAATGTTTGAAGCGCCGCCTCGTATTTCGCGATAATTATTCCCGTAAATGTGGCAGAAAACATCAAAAACAACAGCCAAGGCACGCGCGTTTTCCACAGCGTGAATGTGCTTGTTTTCAGATACGGCTTATCAGAGGGTATAACCGCCGCCATCTTCGAAATATCCTCTGTGGTTTCGTCGGTCATAACATCAATAGCGTCGTCAACCGTTACTATACCCACAAGCCTGCGCTCGTTATCTACAACAGGAATTGCCAGCAGCCCGTATTTCTTGAACATATGCGCGACTGTCTCTTGGTCCTCATGCGTTTGTGCGAATATAACATTGGGCTCCATGATCTCCGATAGCTTCTTATCCTCGTCATTGAGTATAAGACTGCGCATGGAAACATAGCCCAACAGCTTCTTATTCTGTGTTACATAGCAGGTGTTTATGGTTTCTTTGTCAAGCCCTGTGCGCTTTATGTGCTTTATAGCGTCGGAAACAGTCATCTCGGGGCGCAGGTTCACAAACTCTGTGGTCATAATGCTGCCTGCGCTATCGGGCGGATATTGCAGTATCTCGTTTATGTGCTTGCGCATATCGTGGTCTGCCTGCATGAGTATTCGCTTTACAACATTCGCGGGCATTTCCTCTATAATGTCCACCACATCGTCAACAAAAAGCTCGTCAACAACTGCCTTTAGCTCGCTGTCCGAAAAGCCCTTTATGAGATGCTCCTGCGAATCATAGTCCATCTCTACAAAGACTTCCGCCGCCAGCTCCTTGGGAAGCAATCTAAAAAGCACAGGCAGAGACTCGCGCGGCATAGCGTCAAATAGTAAAGCTATGTCAACCGCGTTGAGAGCTATCAGCTCATTTCTTAAAGCGTGGAAGCTCTTAGAATCAAGAAGCTCATTGAAGCGTTCAACAATTAGATTTTTTGTGTTTATCATAATGCTCTCCTCCTATAAGAAAATGTAATAGGAGCAGGCACAATATCAAAGCATTAGCCCAGCATTACGGCTGACAGAGCATGGTAATAAATGGGCAAATCGCTTTGACCGATTGTGCCGCTACTACTGCTTGCGTCCATTTATTACCACCTCTCTGAAATATTTGTGAGAATTCTCACATTGACTTTGGGAACGCTTCCCCCTTAGTATTGCCCGGAGGCTGCCTCCCATAATAAAT